>Ga0316626_10000067_pt1 | contig 36005 bp, 35 predicted proteins | sample OWC_Aug_T1_C1_D5_FD_207656 | JGI IMG/M metagenome (GOLD analysis project Ga0316626, IMG submission 207656) | Wetland soil microbial communities from Old Woman Creek delta, Ohio, United States - OWC_Aug_T1_C1_D5_A | ecosystem: Environmental > Terrestrial > Soil > Wetlands | place: USA: Ohio...
GCTCGGGGTCTCGCTGTCGTCCCTGTACCGCAAGATCGAAGAGCTCGGCATCGGGCTTCAGCCCGAGGAAACAGGGGCCTGAACGGTGGCGCGCTTCGAGGACGCCTGCGTTGCCGACTACATGACCTGGCCCGTGGTGAGCGTTGCGCCCGGGACGCTGCTCCGCGAGATCGACCGCCAGTTTGCGCGGCACGACTTCAATGCCTTCCCGGTGGTCGAGGGCAACCTGCTCGCCGGCATCGTCAGCAAGTTCGACATGTTGAAGCTCTTTCTCTGCTGCGAGCCAGCAGAGCTGCCGAACTGCGACCCGCTCGATGGTCTCACCGCCAGCGCCATCATGAGCCGGAACGTCGTCACCTTCCGGCCGAGCACGCCGATGGTCCGCGTCCTGCGCACAGTGGTGGACTTCCGCCTGAAGAGCTTCCCGGTCGTCGACGGGCAGCGGCTCGTTGGCATGGTCGCGCGGACCGATATCCTCCGCGCGCTGCGCGAAACCGTGACCGCGCGCCGCCTGTGATCGTGCAACCGACTCAGAGGCTGTGAAAAAACCGCGGCTCATGCTTCGACAAGCTCAGCATGAGCGACACGGCCCTTCGATTTCATTGCGTTTTTTCCGCTCGCCCTGAGGCTCTCGAAGGGCGAGGGTCGATTTTTTCACAGCCTCTCAGTACAGCTTTCCGTAAGTTTGTGATCGGTTCGCGGGCAAGAGGCTGCACCACGGGCTACCAGGACGGAAGTTTGACCGCGCCCTGAAGGGGTGCCAGAGGCTGAGCCCCCAGGCCCTCGACCGGCCTGCGTCTTCCTTATCACCTGGGTTTCGGTACCAAAAACCGGGGGCCGCTCATCGAGGCCACATGGCGGTTGCGCGCGCTGCTCTTCCAGCCAGGCTCTGGCAGACGCGTATTGAACCGCGCCCACATCGCCGGTAATAGAGAATCAATGCCAGAATTCAGACTGCTGGAAAGGGCCGGCCTCGACGAGCCCGGCCGCCGGCGGCGTTTGGCGTTTCTGGACTTCGGCCCCGAGGACGAAGCCAACTTGGCGGAGATTCGCCAGTTCGCCCGCGACCACGTCGACGACATCGTCGACGCCTTCTACCGGCACCTCGTCGCCTTCGAGGAGACGCGCCGCATCCTGCGCGACGACGTGCAGATTGCTCGCCTGAAGCAGCTGCAGCGCGAGTATTTCCTGCAGATGACCGAGGGCCGTCTGGACGCCGCGTACTTCGAGAGCCGGCTGCGCGTCGGCGCCGCCCATCAACGGATGGATCTCGCTCTGCCGTGGTACCTCGGCGGTTACAACCTGTACCTGCGACTGGTGATAGATCGCTTGCGGGACCACTACCGCCACGCTCCCGACCGGCTGGTGGCGCTCACCGCGTCGCTGACCAAAATCATCTTCCTCGACATGGGCCTGGCCATTGATGCGTACATCATGGGGGGCTTCGTCGACCGGGCGCTCGCCCAAGAGTACCGTCGCATGGCGGACGTGGCGGAGCGAACCGTGCGTGAAAAGGAAGAACTCGAGCACGTCAAGGCCAACCTGACAAACATGATCGTGCACGATCTGAAGGGGCCGCTCGGCGGCATTCTCACCGTCACGCAGCTCGCGTTGCGCAAGCGGGCCGCCATGGAGCCAGCCCACGCGCGGCATTTCGAGCAGATCCAGCGCAGCGCCCGCGACCTCTCGCGCATGATCGAGAACCTCCTCGAGATCGATCAAATGCAGGAAGGGCGGCTCGAGCTGCGGGTGGAGCCAGTCGACATCGGGTCGTTGCTCCACGAGACAGCCGAGGAGTTTCGCGCCGCGGCCGAGCTGTCCGGACAGGCTTTGGCGGTGTCTGCCGATCCGGAACTTCCCGTCGTTGCGACCGACCGCTGGCTGTTGCGCCGCGTGCTCAACAACCTGGTCATTAACGCCATTCGCCACAGCGGCGGCGGGGGCCGGATCGATCTCGAGGCCGACTCGCGGCTTGGCGTCATTCATCTGCGCGTGCGCGACACGGGCCGTGGCATTGCAGCCGAGGATCAAGAGATGCTCTTCCGCAAGGAGCGGCGCCGGCGGAGCGCACACGGTCACCGCGAGGACACCGGACTCGGATTGGTGTTCTGCAAGATGGCCGTGGAACTCATGCGTGGGGTCATCGGTGTGGAGAGTGCCCCCGCCAAGGGCGCGACGTTCACCGTCACGCTGCCGCTCACGGTCGATCCGGCGGAACTCAGTTCGTGACCGCTCGCGAGCAGCGATCGCGATCTCTTGGTCAAGCTATGAGCTCGCGGGATGCAGCCGATGCGTCTTCTTGAGCCAGAGCGCGAAGAGGTACAAGGCGAAGATGCATCCCCACGCGGCGACGAGACGGATGAGCGCGGGCGCCGCGTCCTGAAAGCCGTGCCACGTGATTCGCTCGATGGCGAGCAGCACCACGGCGGCGGACGTCCACGCAAAGGTGGTTCCGTACTCTTTCCGTACCACTCGCCGCCAGTCGAATCGCATCCCTGCGAGGGTGGTTCGCAGGCCACGCAGGCTGGGCAGGAAGCGATTCACCCGGCGACAGTAGTCGTCGTACTCGGCCCCGAACTTGGCGGCGAGAAAGTCCTCCTCCGCCTTGATAATGGCGAGAATCCCGAGGACGAACCCCGGCAAGATGATCAGGTAGACCCAGCGTGAGTTGTAGATGAGCGCGATCCCCGTCAGGATCAGGAAGTTGCCAACGTACATCGGGTTGCGGCTGTGCGCGTAGAAGCCTTCAGACACGAGCTTGGGAGCCGCCAGCTGCTTGTTCACGCCGCCGCGCTTGATGTAGGCGTAGCCGATGACCGTCACCCGCAGCGTCTGCCCGAGCAGGGCAATCAGGAGGCCGAGCCCGTCCATCCAGTAATCCAGCCGCTCGCTGCCGAATGGCCGCTCGGGCCGGGTGAAAATCAGGGTGACCACCGCTGCCACCGGCACCAGGTAGTCGCGGAAACGAAAGGCGAACTGGCCAAGCCAGCGCACCGGCGCCGCCACCCGCGGCTGCGCGCTGGTCACCCTGCCCGTCGATTCGTCGCTCATTTCAGTGCCAGGACACCGCAGAAGTTGTACCACTTGAAGAAGACATCGAGCGAATGAAATCCCACCGAACGCAGAAGCTCTTTGTTCTCTTCCAGCTTGTACGGAATCAGCACGTTCTCCAGCGCTTCGCGCTTCTGCGAAATCTCGATATCCGAGTACCCGTTACGCCGCTTGAGGTCGTAGTAATACTTGATGAACAACCGGTTGATCAGCGTCTCCTCGGCGAGCACCTTCTCCACGAGAATGAGGCACCCCTGCGGATTCATGCCTTCGTAAACCGTCCGCATCACGCGATCCCGGTGCAGCGGGCGGACAAACTGCAGCGTCAGGCTCATGATGACCACCGATGCGTTCTCGATTTCCATCCCAGCATGCAGATCCTGGCGCCGCAGCTCATGACGCCGCGAGAACCCTGCCTGGCGCAACTCCTCTCCAGCCCGCGCCAGCATCGCCGCTGAGTCGTCGACGCCGATGAACGTGACATCCTTGTCGAGATCCTTGAGCTGGCGAAACGTCGCGCAGGTCGAACACCCCAAGTCGTAGACGTTGGTTCCGTCCACCGCGAAGTCCGCCACGATCTCTCCGATCATTCGCTGGATCTCGGCATACAACGGGACGGAGCGGTGCAGCATGTCGTCGAACACCGTGGCCGTCTCAGTCCCGAAGTTGAAATCCCCGACCATCCGCTTTGGGACGACGAACAGCTGGTCTTTGGGCTTCGGTTGCTTCTTGGCCATCCTTCCCTCCACGCCGCGGGCCGATCTGCCTGACTGGGACTGAAGGCCCAGTAGCACAACGACCGGTCCGCAGCCATGCGCGGGCCGCTCCGAACCCGCCGGCGGGCGCAGAAACTCCCCGACCGGTTCTCGCGCAGCTGCGGAGAGCCCCGTGCGGCTTTCCCTGCACTGATAACCCCGGACCTATATCCAGCTCTTGAGACAGTCGCTCGAGTCATGGCACACACCTTGCGGTGACCCTTATGATCAGCCCACGGCGGCATTGGCGCATCTGCCCGCGCGTAGATCTGCGCATTCGTGACCGTTGGTGGGCGTCAAGCGCACCCTCATGACGTTGCCAGCGCCGATTGCCGCGATGGCCAACGCGGCGTTCTATCCGGACCGACCCGCCGCGGTGGCGTTGGTGCAGACGCACATCTCGTACGTCTTTCTCGCCGGCGATGACGTCTACAAGGTCAAGAAGCCGGTCCGCTTCTCCTTTCTCGACTTCTCGACCCTCGCCCTGCGGCATCATTTCTGCCACGAGGAGGTACGCCTCAACCGGCGGCTTGCGCCCGGTGTTTACCACGGGGTCGTGGCCATTTGCCGCGAGGACCAGAGCTATCGTCTGGGTCGTGAGGACGATCCCAACGCCGTCGAATTCGCGGTTCACATGGAGCGCTTGCCGGATGAGCGTATCCTGGCCCGTCTGCTTGATCGAAACGAGGCAACGCTCCAGATGATCGACCGCATTGCGGCCCACATGGCGGAGTTCCACCGCCACGCGGATGCGGGGCCGGAGGTGACCGCCAACGGGAATCGTGATGCCATCCGGCGGGTGCTGGAGGACAACTTCTCCGGGGTCCGCCCGTTTCGCGACCTCACCCTTCCCGCCGCAGATGACGACGTGATCCAGGCCTTCTGCTCGACGTTCCTCGATCGCGAGGCGTCCCTGTTCAGCCAGCGGCAGGCGAACCGCCGCATCCGCGATTGCCATGGAGATCTCCACGCCGAGCACATCGTCGTCGACGACCGGATCGTGATCTTCGACTGTATCGAGTTCAACCCGCGCTTCCGGTACTGCGATGTCGCCTCCGAGATCGCTTTTCTGGCGATGGATCTGGATCATCGCGGCCACCCTGAGCTGTCCGCACGCCTGATCACCGAGTATGCACGGCTCGCCGAAGATGTGGACCTGCGACAACTCGTGCCCTTCTACCAGTGCTACCGCGCCTACGTACGCGGCAAGGTGGACAGCCTGAAGAGCGCGGAACCCGAGGTCGAGCCGGCGGAACGAGCCGCGGCACGTCTCAGCGCGCGGCGGCATTTCGCGCTCGCCTACCGTTACACCTGGGCGTACCGACCCTGCCTGGTGGTCATCGTTGGCCTCAGTGGCAGTGGCAAGTCCACCGTGGCCATCGCGCTGCACGAACGAACCGGGTTCGCGCACTTCAACTCTGATGTGATCCGCAAGGAGTTGGCTGGGCTTCCGCCCGACGCGCGCGCTGGAGCGCAGTACGGAGTCGACCTGTACACCCCCGAGCGGAGTGCCCAGACCTATCAGACAATGCTCGCTCGTGCCGAAGCCGAACTCGCGGCTGGCCGCGGTGCGATCGTCGATGCCACGTTCCTTCACCGTTCCAACCGGGACAGCGTGCGCGACATCGCCAGCACGCACAAGATGCCGTTTCTGTTCGTGGAGTGCTGCTGTCCGGCCGAGATCGTGCGGCAGCGCCTCGATGAGCGCGTACGGGCTGATATCGGGCCCTCCGATGCCGACTGGCAGATCTACCTGGAGCAGCGCCAACGCTATGAGCCTTTTGCTCCCGAGGAAGCATCGGATCGTCTCGTGATCGACACGACCGGGCCCAGGGACCGTTTGCTCAGCGTGATCGAGCAAGCGTTGCGGGAACGAACGTGACCGGTTGGCCGAAGTCGCTTTCTCAGAAGCGGGAAACCGTCGGGGGAGCGGGCAAGCGAAACCGCGAATTCGGGCCGCGTCCGTCAACTGAAAGCTTCAGTCTGCCACCCTGATCAACTGGTACAAATCCTGGAGAAAACGTGCTAACCAGCAGAGAACTCGATTGAGGAGCGATGGTAGTCCGAGACTGGATGACGGAGAAGCCCGAGACGATTCGACCAACTGACGTCCTTGCGCTCGCTCAGGAGAAGATGGCCAAGGGTGGCTTTCGCCGGCTGCCGGTCGTGGACGATTCGGGGCACCTGATCGGCATCATAACTGACCGGGATCTCCGCGAACACAAAGGATTCCTACCGACGACGCGGGTCACCGCCGCGATCGTAGAAAACCCGGTCACCGTCAGCCCGGACGATACGATCGAGGCCGCCGCTCATCTCATGCTGGAGCGCAAGATCGGCGGTCTCCCGGTGGTGGCCAGCGATGGCCAGCTCGTTGGCATCATCACGGAGACGGACTTGCTCTCGGGTTTCGTGCAGCGCAGGTACCCGAGAAAATGACGGCCGTTCGCTTCGGACGCGTGATGTTGCCGGTGGACTTCTCTGCGCACTCCGACGGCGCGGCCACTTACGCCGCCTGGTTTGCGCAGACGTTCGGGGCTACCGTGCACCTCGTTCACGTCATCGCCAATCCGCTCGATGCCACCTATGAGCCCGAGGAAGCCGCGCGCTGGCTTCTGGTGGAGCACGCGGAGCGGAAGGCAAACGAGTGGTTGCGGTCCTACGGCCAACGCCACCTGCCCCCGGGATCCCCGCGCGAGCATCACATCTTGCACGGTGATCCGTACGGGAAACTGCTAGAGGTCGCCAACCAGGTCCTTCCAGATGTCATTGTGATGTCGACGCACGGCCGCAGCGGGGTCGCGCACCTCTTGATCGGAAGCGTGGCCGAGAAGATCGTCCGGCACGCGCCGTGTCCGGTGTTCGTCATCCATCGGCCACCCGAACAGAACCAGTGAGCGCTCGATCGCAGAGCGCTCCAACAGCCAGGAGCGGTCAATGCCCATCAAGCGAATTCTCGTGCCGGTAGACTTCTCGTCAAGTTCACTGCTCGCCCTCGACTACGCCATCGATTTCGCCAAACCGTTCGAAGCCGAGATCATCGTGCTGTTCGTCGTCGAGCCCGTGGTATACGCAACGCCAGCCGATCTCTACGGAGCGTCCGCCGACCTCGGCATGGTTCTCAAGGAGCAGGAGCGCGGCGGCCGCGAGCAACTCGCCAGTCTGCAGAAGCGCCTGCAGAGCCGCTACTCCAGGCTCCGCACGCTGATGCAGACCGGTACCCCCTTCCTCTCAATTGCGGAAACGGCCAAGCGACAGAAAGCCGAACTGATCATCATGGCAACACACGGGCGGACCGGGCTCTCGCATCTGTTCCTGGGAAGCGTTGCAGAGAAGGTGGTGAGAACGGCAGTCTGTCCGGTGCTGACGATACCCGCCCGTAAAGCGCCGCGACGCAAGCCTGCTCGCTCGAAACCGGCCGGCAAGCGGTAGAGGAGTGGCCGGTCCCGCTCTAATTGCTTCAATCCGACGATTTATTGCCGCCAGCAGTCGCCAGTGAACACAAATAAAACAACACGATTCAAGCCAATCGATTTGGCACGGCGACTGCTTCTCAAGGTGCCGGATACCCCCCCTTTACACGGAGGAGAGTCGTAAACCATCACGGCGGCTACGGCTCTCCTCCCCTCTCCTCGGTATTTCCTGAGGATCTCTGTGTTCCAGCCGCCTCCAGCTGCCTTCTGTTCCTAACCTAACGCCCCCGCCGCAGCGGGCGAGAACGGCAAGTTTGTAGCGCAGATGGCGCTGGTCTCGCAGTGTGATGGGAACAGCCGGCGCCGCACGGCAGCTTGAAGGAGCCTCCGGTGCAGCCCAAGCATCCACCGAGCGGAGATCGCCTGCTCACCGCACCCTTCGTACTCTGCTCGGCCGCGAACCTGCTTCAGGGTCTTGCCTTCAATCTCTATCTCCACCTTCCGGGTTTCCTGAAGCAACTTGGGGCTGGAGAGGCGCAGATCGGCTTCGTCTTCGGGCTCGCCGCCGCCGCGGCGATCGCGGTCCGACCAGCGATCGGGCGGATCATGGACATGCAGGGGCGCCGCATCGTGATCTGGGCCGGAGGGTTGGTCCACACCGCCGTCTGCGCGCTATACCTCTACATTACAACCATTGGTCCGAACGTGTATATGATTCGTGCCGCGCATGGTCTTGCCGAGGCAGCGCTGTTCGGAGCATTTTTCACCTACGCCGCCGACCTCATTCCACCGTCCCGTCGGACCGAGGGCATCGCGCTGTTCGGTGTCTCCGGCATGCTTCCCATCTCCCTCGGTGGCCTGCTCGGCGACGCCATTCTGGTCCGCGCCGACTACGCGGTGTTGTTTCGAACATCCATTGTGCTCGCGGCGGGCTCATTCGCGCTCTCTCTTCTGCTCCGTGACCGGACGCTGACGGTCGACGAACTCCCGAATCGCGGCTTCTTTGCGACGCTCGTCCAGGGCGATCTGTTGCCCGTTTGGTTCCTCGGAACCATCTTCACCACCGCCCTGGCCGCCTACTTCACCTTCCTGAAGACCTACGTGATGGAGACCGGATATGGTTCGGTTGGCAGCTTCTTCACCGCATACGCGGTAGCGGCCATCGCTCTGCGCCTCCTGTTGTCGTGGCTGCCCGAGCGGGTTGGTGTGAAGCGTGTCCTATTTCCCGCCCTCGGCCTGCTGGCGCTTGGAATTCTGCTGCTCGCCGCGGCCACCGTCGGGTCGGAGGTCATAGCCGCGGGCGTCCTGTGCGGTCTGGGTCACGGCTTCATCTTCCCGATCCTGTCGGCGCTGGTCGTCACCCGTGCCCGGCCAGCCGAACGCGGCGCTGCGCTGTCCATCTTCACGGCGCTCTCCGACGCCGGAGTCCTGATCGGCGGGCCAGTACTGGGCACCGTCATTCACGTTGCCGGCTACGCGGCTATGTTCACGACGGCGGCGTTCCTAGTGGTGGCAGGCGCGCTCGTGTTCGCGGCGTGGGATTCGCGACACTGACGGCCTGTGATGAGGAAAAAGGCCGGGGGAAGATTTGTGCAGAGCCCGGCGGGCGATCTCCTCCACCCCGTCTTCGATATAGCGGCACAACAGCCCCGGATGCTTGATGGCTGCACCATCGGTGTCAATGCCGACGGCATACGTGTCGCCGTAGGACAGCAACGCCACCGTCAGCGGGATGCCGAACATCGCCGGCAGGAAGGGATACATCGCCTCCACTTTCGCGCCTGCGAGATAGCGTTGCGCCCGCGGCCCGGGCAGGTTGGTACAGATGAGGCCGATCTTGCCGCTCATGGTCTGCGAAAACACACGAAAGGCGACGCCGGGAACGAACGCCAGGGCCTGCAACAGGAATTCCGAGCTCGAACCATGGCTGGTTCCTTTGGCTGCGGTGGTCAGGCTGCGGATCTTCCTGAGCCGTCGCAGAGGATCATGCTCGCCGACCGGCAGGGGCACGATGAAGACGCCAACACGGTTTCCGACAACCTCGTCATGCGCCTGCCGCAAATTCTTCGGCACCATGCACTCCAGCTCCTTGACCGGCACGCCGTGTTGTTCGTGGTAACGGCCCACCGCACCCGCAACGGCAGTCAGCACCAGATCATTCAAGGTGACGCCGAGCGCATTCTTGATGCTCTGCATGCGCGGCAGCGAGAGCAGCAGCGTGTCGAAACGGCGGCCGATGTCGCTGTCCGGGTCTGCCAACGGGTCCCTGATGGCGTGCGCATTGAAGTCACGGATCATCCCGCCGAAGGCCCCCATGGTTCGCAGAAACTGTTGCGCCGTTCTCAGGGGATGGAACGCTGCGGCTGCCGCCGAGCGTGCCATCTCGGTCACGGACGGCCGGCGCAGCGCTCGAGCAAGTTCACGCCGGCGCGCCCGCAGTCGGGGTACGCACACCGCGTCAGCGGGACCGGCCTGCGTCAGCATCTCAAACAGCGCCATGGATCCGACGCCGTCGACGATCGAGTGGTGCAGCTTGAACAAGCATGCCGCGCGCCCGCCTTCGAGCCCCCCGATCGAGTACGCCTCCCACGGCGGTCGAAGATGATCGAGTGGCGTCACGACCGCGCTGCCAGCGAAGTCGAGCAGCCGCCGCTGGCTACCGGGCTGCGGCAGGACCAGTTCACGCAAATGGAAATCGAGATCGAAGTGCGGATCGTTCTCCCATTCCGGCAGCCCGAGCCACAACGGAGATTCCACCACGCGTTGCCGCAATCGGGGGACGGACGCCGTCCACCGTTGCACCGATGCCCGCAGGAGATTCCGATCGGGAGCTCGATCCAGTATCAGCAGCCCGCCGACTTGCAGGCGGACCTGCGGAATGGCTTCCTCCGCGTGCCAGAAGAGCGCATCGCCCGGAAGCATCGGGGCGCGCGCTGAAACCGCAGGTCGTGCGAGATTCGTCGTCATGACCATGTCCCCCTCGGACGCGAGATTATGTCAACGCGTACCGCGTCGGCTCGTCAGTACCGTCGGTAGCGATGCGGTCTGTTATGCAGACTCGCAAACCTCGCGCCAGCCGCCCCCTTCCATCAACGCCAACGGATCCGGGATTTGCTCCCGCGGGCGATTCTCATCTGTGCGACCGGGTCGCTGCGGCTCCCGCGCAGCCTCCTGCGCCGCTTAAGGGGAACAGAGGGGCGTAGCTTCGATTGTTCCGATTCGCGTCGAAAGCCAACCGCGGGATGGCCACAGGGACGAATCGAGAGAATCGAAGCTATGTCCCCCATCAACGCCCCTGCACGTGGCCACGCTCCCGGTGCAGGCCTTTGTTTCGACACGAGATTCCGATATCCGAAAGCATCGATGTGGGGAACCGTCAGCAGCCAGGGAAAGATGCCAGATGCACAAACCTAGGGCCCTTGCCGAGACCTACCGGGCTTTGCGCCCAAGGGGTCGACTTCTGATGGCGGATTCGGTTCGGCAGCCCGCTAAGGAAATTCCGCCTCCTTACTGTGGGGCGCAGGGGGGAATGATGGCGTATGTCTATCTCACCGTGGCAATCGCCGCAGAAGTGATCGGAACGACCGCATTGAAGGCATCGGAAGGATTCACGAAGCTCGTGCCGAGCCTGGTTGTGGTCCTGGGGTACGCTGTTTCCTTTTACGGGCTGAGCGTTGTGCTGAAGACCTTGCCAGTCGGGATCACGTACGCGGTCTGGTCGGGGCTCGGGATCGTCTTGGTGACGATGGCGAGCGCCATTGCATTCCGCCAGATCCCTGATGCCGCAGCGATGCTCGGGATGGGGCTCATCGTCGCCGGGGTCTTCATCGCGAACCTGTTCTCGGACACGGTGCCCCGTTAACCCAAGTGCTGCCGCAGCACTCGCCGGCAAGCTTCAGTTCCGAGTCTGTCCAGTGGGGGGCCGCCAGGCAACTGCAGCTTCGTTCAACCGCGCTTTGGAGCGGCGCTCGCGCGAGCGCCCTTGCGCCCCCGCCGGCGTCGCGGTTCGCTCGGCCCCTCCAAACCGCTATGAGTTAGGGACCTTCGACTTTGGGCGGCGGGCGAAACCCGTGCTGAGGGAAGATTGCAGGAAGGATGGAGAAGTGCCGCCTCTGGACGCTCAGGGTCCGCAGGGCACCCTGCCCTGCTCCGGGTTCTTCCAGACGCGCTGGTCGCGCTGGAGCAGCTTGTCGGCCGCGGCGGGGCCCCAGCTGCCGGCGGTGTAGTTGGGGAAGTCGCGCGGCGGAAGCGCGCCCCAGACATCGAGAATCGGCGTGGCGACCCTCCACGCGGCGTCGACCATGTCGGCGCGGTGAAAGAGCGTGGCATCCCCGATCATGGCGTCGTAGAGCAAGGTCTCGTAGCCGGTGCTGAGGACGCTCTCGCCGAGATCCCCGTAGCAGAAGTTCATCTCCGCCGCCGCCAAGCGAACGATCGCACCGGGGCGCTTCGCCTGGAACTGCACCTCGATGCGTTCGTCCGGCTGAATGTGGAGGATCAAGCGATTCGGTTCGAGGCCCGCGGCGCCGGCGCTGCGGAAGAGCAGGATCGGCGCGCGGCGAAACTGGATGACGATCTCGGTGTCACGCCGCGCCATGCGCTTCCCAGCGCGCAAGTAGAAGGGCACGTCCGCCCAGCGCCAGTTCTCCACGTTGAGCTTGAGTGCCGCGAACGTCTCGGTGGCCGAGTCGCGCCCCACGCTCGGCTCCTCGCGATAGCCCGGAACCGGCGTCCCCTCGACGAAGCCGGAGCCGTACTGGCCGCGCACGCTGTTTCGGATGATCTCCTCGTCGTCCATCGGCTTGATCGCCTGCAGCACCCGCACCTTCTGATCGCGGATGGCGTCGCCGTCGAAGGAGATCGGCGGCTCCATCGCCACCAACGCCAGCAATTGAAAGAGATGGTTCTGGATCATGTCGCGCAGCGCGCCGGCGCTCTCGTAGTAGCCGCCGCGGCCCTCGACGCCGACCGACTCCGCCGCAGTGATCTGCACGTGGTCGATGTAGCGGCGGTTCCAGATCGGCTCGAAGATGCCGTTGGCGAAGCGGAAGACGAGCACGTTCTGCACCGTCTCCTTGCCGAGGTAGTGGTCGATGCGAAAGATCTGCGACTCGTCGAATGCGGCTTGCAGTTCGCCGTTCAGCGCGCGGGCCGAGGCCAGGTCATGGCCGAACGGCTTCTCCACCACGATGCGGCGCCACCCTTGAAACGGCTGCGCGCCGCGGGCCAGCCCAGCCGCGCTGAGCTGCTGGGCCACCTCGGAGAAGACCTCGGGTGGTGTGGCGAGGTAGTAGAGATAGTTGCCGCGCGTGCCGTGCTCGGCATCCAGCCGCTCCAGCGCCTGCCGAATCGCCTCGTACGCGGCCGGATCGCCGTAGTCCCCGGCGAGATAGGTGACCCGCCCGACGATCTTCTCCGACAGCTCGGCATCGAGCGGCTGCGGCCCGAAGCGCCGCATCGCCTCCGTGAGTTCGCGGCGGAGGTTCTCGGTCGTGTGCACCCGCCGGCCGAAGCCGAGGATGGCGAGGTCGTCGGGCAGCAAGCCGCTGCGCGCCAGGTTGTAGAGCGCCGGCATGAGCTTGCGCTTGGTGAGGTCTCCCGTGGCCCCGAAAATGACGAAGACGCAGGGGGCCGCGGTCTGTTGCTCCGAGCTGGTCATCCTTGATTGTTTAGCACACTCTCGGCGGCACAACCGTACCGTAACCCCCGTCGGCGCCCGCCGTCATTCGGGGTCGCAGTCCCTGGCCCCGGTCTCGCGATCCGCACGTTGAACGTCCGTAACACGAAAGGAAAGGGGACAGGCTACTTTCCATGGTGCTCGTTTCGTGAAATCACTCGCTTGGTTTCCGAAAAGCAGCCTGTCCCCTTTTGCCCCTTCGGGCCTTGGCCAAAGTCGGTGCATTCCGATCGCCAGGCGTGTAAGATTAGAATTCGGGTTGGAACTCTCACTGTGGGGAGCGAATCATGGCAAGCCTACCGAGCCGAGATGCGTTGACTTCGCTACCCCGATGGGCGCTCGTCGCATATGCTGCACGCTGCGCGCGGCGCGTCGAACCCCTGTTTCACAAAGCGTGGCCTGAGGCGCCGCATCACTTGCTGACGGCAGTAGCAGAGGCCGTCGAGTATGCAGAGCAGGCTGCCGCCAACGCGCACTCGCAGAAGGACCTCGCACAGTACCATGCGAATGCTGCCGATGCGGCGGCAGCACGAGCGGACAGCGCGTCCCAGGCTGTTGCCGAAAGCGGTGCCTACTTTGCCGCCCACGCTGCAGCGAACGCGGTCGGAGCCGTTGCCTACGAGTCGGAGGCGGTCGCGGCGGCGTACTACGCCGCATCGGATGCGTCGGCGGCGATCTCCGCGATATCGAATTGGGATCCGGAGGTGATCTTGGCTGACCTGGAGCTCGTAGGGGCGCTGGCCCGAGAACACCATTGGACCGACGAGACTCCCGTTCCCCCCGGCATCTTCTCACTTCAGCGTCGGCGGTCTTGACCGCGACCGATGCTATCCGGCCTATCCGCCACGCGCGCATAGGTGCCGTCGGCGCGGGCCAGCATGAGCTCGTCGAAGAGCCGCGAAGCACGCCGGCAGAGCGGGCGCGCACGCGACGAAGGTCTTGCTGACACCTTTTGGACACTTCGGACACCCGCCGACGAAACAAAGGACGTGCTAAGTGCTTGAAAGAAAAGCGGAGAGGGAGGGATTCGAACCCCCGGACCCTTACGGGTCACACGATTTCGAGTCGTGCCGTTTCAACCGGGCTCACGCACCTCTCCAGTCGGCCGTGCCATCCTTCGTATAACCGGCGGCAGCGAATCTCTCAACCCGGGAGGCTCAACGCGGGCTTCGGCCGCCACCTAAACGATCCCGCTTGTCGTGCCCGTGAGGGTGGGCACCCAGTGAAGGTAGGGGCGCCAAGCTTCGATTCCCGCGTTCGAGACTGTCGATTTTCTCCGTGTCGGGGTAGCCGCGGCCCTCGTGGCCGCTGTTCGCGACGAACCCGAGCGCGGACAAGCCCCGCGGCTACGCCGAGCCCGCGACGGCACCCGTTTTGCGCTCGTCCGTTTGTCATGTCGCCACCGTTTTTCGACAGTCTCGTTCGCGGGAACGACGGAAGGGAACGCCTACGACGGGGAAGACACGAGGTTTGTGAGGGTTGGCGGCAGCGTCAGCGCCGTGCGCGGAAGAACCGTTGCAGCAGGGCTTGGGATTCGCTCTCGCAGACGCCACCGACAACGAGGAAGCGATGGTTGAGGCTCGGGTGCGAGGAGAAATCCGCCACGCTACCGAGGGCACCACCCTTCGGATCCCGGCAGCCGAACACCACGCGCCGCAGGCGGGCGTGGAGTATGGCGCCGACGCACATCAGGCAAGGCTCGACGGTCACGTACAGGTCTGCGTCCACGAGGCGGTAGTTGCCGACGGCCGCCGCGGCCGCGCGCAGCGCCAGGATCTCGGCGTGTCCGGTCGGGTCCTGCAGTCGAACGGAGGCGTTGCGTCCACGACCGAGCTCGAGCCCGTGTCTGACCACCACCGCTCCGACCGGCACCTCGCCTTCCGCGCCGGCCGCTTCCGCCTCCTCGAGGCTGACCCGCATCCATTCGATGTCTGCAGACGTTGCCACCATGCGAAACACACTGTACGTGCCACGCCGGCGTCACGCCATCATGAGGAACATCCGCACCGCGTCGTGTCGCACCGCGTCGTTGCCGCTCACGCCGGCACCAGTTAGGATGCCCCCGGGTTGCGGAGGCAAGGAATGCTGCAGATCGGCGATGAAGTGGTGTTGATGTCTGCTCCCGGACGTTTTCGCGTCGTGGAGATCCGCGGTTCAGTGATCACGGTGGAGAACGACAGAGGGATTCGGAAGCAGGTATTCGAGCAGTCCGTCCGCGTCGTCGAGCCGCGCAAGAAGTCCTGAACGTGCCGCGGGCGTCAACGCGAGCGTACAGTCTCCAACCAGTCCAGGTAGCGGTAGAGGGCCTCCACACCATCGGGGCAAAAGGCGGCGTGCTGCGTTCGTTCGATGACGACGTCGAGATCGAGCCATTCGCCGGAGACGATTTCATCGGCTTGGAGCCTGAGAGGACCATCGTACGTGCCGGTATACACGGTCCCGTTCACCTGATTGCCCGCATCTTCGTATTGGAACTGCAGGACGCGCCGGAGCGGGACCGCGGTCACCCCGAGTTCTTCCGCCAGCTCGCGCCGCGCGGCCTGATCGTAGCCCTCGCCCGCCGCCAGCACCCCGCCGATGGCGACATCGAAGCACCCGGGGTAGACGTCCTTGCTCACGGTGCGCTGGTGCACGAATAGCTGCCCCTTGCCGTTGAACAGGAGGATGTACGTGGCGCGGTGGCGGAGGTTCTGCGCGCGCACCTCCGCCCGCGTCGCCTGACGGATGACCCGATCGTCCTGATCGACGACGTCGACTGCCTCTGCGGCCGCCATCACGACCCGGGCGGGATTTCCGCAGCAAGTTCCTCGACCCACTTGCTGAGCGCTTCGAGAAACTGCCGTCGCAGTGCGCGTTGCCGGGGCGTCAGGCGGGCGAGGACCTCGTCCTTGGCCTTGGCCGGATCGCCGTTCACCTGGATCTGCTCGTCTGGAATCACGGTCAGTAGCACCGAGCTCTTCCCGTCCCACCCGTCGGTCACGGGGAACCCGAATTCGCGGAGCCCAAGCTCCCAGGTCGCGTCCACATCGATCCAGCTGTCGCCAACGGCAATCTGGAGGTAGTCGTGCACGTCCATGATCTCGTTCCGCCGCAGCACGGCCTGCATTTCCTCCGGAAACGGCAGGGGGGATTCGTTGAAGCGGTGCGTGCACAGCATGTGGCGCACGGGAAGCCCGAGGTGGCGGAACAGCTGCCCGAGCAGGTAGTGCTTGCCAGAGCAGGATCCCCGCCCGGTGGTCAGCACCTCGATCGGGTCGCGGCTGGCCGGATAGCAATAGGGCAAATCGCGAACATGCTCGAATAGCGCGATCCGCGCCCTCACCGGATCCAGCCCCCGGGTCCACTGCTCAAATGCGGTACGAATCAAATCCTCATCCATCCTTACTGTTTCCGAAATATCGTCTGCCGCAATCCCCGGGCTTCGCAGAGTCGAGCGCCGGCCTCGCCCTGAGAGGCGCGGCTGCGCACATGCCCCCGTCAGTACAGCTGGGTCGCATGGCCCTCGTGCCACCGAGAAGGCGTGGAAACGCTATCCTTCCACTTGCACCGCGAAGCGGGCCGCCTCCTCGGGGGTATTCACGTTACGGAACGACTCCTCGGCGCCCGCGACACGCATCAGAACCGACTCCGGCACATACTCGACGCGGATCTGTCCCAACAGGTCACGGATCGCCCGCGCGCCCTCGGCCACTGCCGCCACGATGGGCGCACGCAGTCTCGTCGCGTACAACGCATGCAACGGTTCGACGTCCCCCGCCCAGCAGGGAACGATCGCATCCTGATCTTTCAATCTCGACATCAGAAACCGGATGGGCTCGGGCCGCAGGAACGGCATGTCGCACGCCGCGACAAACGCGTAGGGTGTCCGCACCAGACCGAGGCCTGCGTGTAAGCCGCCGAGCGGTCCGAGACCCGGCAGTTCATCTCCGGCAACCTCGATGGCAAAGGGGCGGTACTTCTCGGGTGTATTACTGACCACGACAACCTGCCGGAAGCACTGTTCCAGCACTGCGAGCGTCCTAGCGAAGACCGTCTCGCCGTTGACACGCAGAAACGCTTTGTCCTGACCGCCCATGCGGCTGTTCTTGCCACCGGCGAGAATAATACCGGCGACGTAATCGCTGAGCGGACTGCTCCGGTGCTCAGTCATGGGGCGGTCAGAAGATCCGTGTGCGCGTGAACGCGATTCGTGGACGAGAATAGAGGCGAGCACGGCGAGAAGTCAAGCCGACTGCGGGCGACTCCAGCTTGACCGCGTGCGCGGCCATTCCCTATAACCGCACCGGTTCCCCGATGTCCGAGACGTACGCAGGGCCAATCCCGAAGCCGACTCCCGAGACTCAGCCGTTCTGGGATGCGGCAAAGCAGCGGAAGTTACTGATTCAGCGCTGCGCGGACTGCGGGCAGCACTACTTCTATCCGCGCCCGCTCTGCCCCCACTGCTGGTCGCGCCGGGTCACCTGGGTCGAGGCGCGAGGCCGCGGCCGCCTGCACACCTTCACCATCAACTATCGCCCACCACGCAAGTTTCCGAGCCAGGATCCGGTCGTGATCGCCATCGTCGAGCTCGACGAAGGCCCTCGGCTGATGACCAATCTGGTCGACGTGGGCGCAGACCCGAACAAGTTACGCTGCGACATGCCGGTCGAGGTGGTCTTCGAAGACGTCACCGGCGAGGTCACGCTCCCCAAGTTCCGGCCGGCTTCCAGCCCATGACCATCGGGCGCCACCCTCTGCGGGGCTCGGTCGCCATCGCCGGCGTCGGCGAGTCGGACGAGCTAGGCCGGCTGCCCCACAAGTCGGCGCTGCAGCTCCACATGGAGGCGTCAGCCAACGCACTGGCAGAAGCCGGGCTAAGGAAAGGCGACATCGACGCCGTCTTCACCTCGGGACGCAGCATGGCCAACGACCTGCCGGAGTACCTCGGCATTCGGCCGCGCTTCGTCGGAGGAACGCAGGTCGGCGGTTGCTCGTTCATCTTGCACGTCGAGCACGCGATGGCGGCCATCCACGCCGGCCTGTGCGAGGTCGCGCTCATCACCCACGGCGAGAGCGGGTATTCCCGAATTGCCATGTCGACATCGCGCTGGGCCGACGATTCGGTCAACAACCAGTTCGAGCTCCCGTACGGACCATCCGGACCAGCGACCGGCTATGCCTTGGTCGCCAGCCGGCACATGCATGAGTACGGCACCACGAGCGAGCAGCTCGCCGAGGTCGCGGTCGCAACGCGCAAATGGGCGGCCCTGAATCCGAAGGCCTATCTCCGAGACTCGATCACCATCGACGACGTCCTCAACTCGCGACTCATCGCCTGGCCCTTTCACCTGCTCGACTGCTGCCTCGTCACCGATGCCGGCGGCGCGGCCATCGTCACTTCGGCCGACCGCGCGCGCGATCTGCCGAAGCCACCGATCTATGTGCTCGGAACCGGCGAGTGTGTCAGCCACCAGATGGTCAGCCAGATGCCCTCCTTCTCCGCTTGGGACGCCGCGGCGGTGTCCGGGCAACGGGCGTTCGCCATGGCGGGCGTGCGCCCATCGGACGTTGACGTCGCGCAGCTCTACGACGCATTCACCGTGGTGCCCATCCTCGCCCTCGAAGCGCTCGGATTCTGCAAGCCGGGCGAGGGTGGTCCCTTCGTCTCACGGCAGCGCACGGCACCCGGCGGGGCGTTCCCAATGAACACCAACGGCGGCGGGCTCTCCTATACGCACACCGGCATGTACGGCATCTTCACGATCATCGAAGCCGTCCGCCAGCTCCGGAACGAGTGCGGTGGGCGCCAGGTGTCGGGGGCCAAGGTTGCTGTCTGTCATGGGACCGGTGGCATCTGGAGCTCCGCAGCGACGATGATTCTGGCGACGGAACGCTGAGCGATACCGTTGGCAGCCGCGGGCCACGCCACGAGGTCTCGCGGTAACAAGGTGGAATCCACATCGAGGTCGATTGATGAAGGTAGTCTCCTACTTCCGCTTGCACGAGCTCCGCTGGACGATCGCCGACTCGGACATCGACGCCCTGCGAGCGCGGTTTCCCGGGGTGACTTTCACTTCGGTCGAAGAAGATGCCGCCCTGACGGCCGAGCTCGCCGACGCCGATGTCTTTCTCGGCTGGAACTTCCCGCCCAAGCTGTTCGCCGCCGCCTCTCGCCTGCGCTGGGTGCACTCTGCGTCCGCCGGCATTGAAGCCAACCTGTTCCCCGCCCTGGTCGAAAGCGACGTGATCCTCACCAACTCCGCTGGCCTGCACTCCGTCTGCATTCCCGAGCACGTCCTGGGGCTGATGCTCCTCCTGGCTCGCAACTTTCACGAAGCTCAGCGTCTCCAGCGGGAGCAGGTTTGGGATCGGGCGCGGGTGATCATGTTCGCCGGCGGCGTCAAAGAGCTGGCAGGCAGTCATCTGGCAGTGATTGGCGCCGGCGCGATTGGGACCTCTGTGGCCCGCCTTGGGAATTCCCTGAACATGCTCGTGCGGGTCATGCGGCGTCGGTCGTCCCGTCCGGTACCCGGCGCCGAGCGCGTGGTCGGTCCCGATCACCTCCACGAGCTCCTCGGCTGGGGCGACTTCGTCGTGCTCGCCACCCCACTCACCGCGGAGACGCGTCACCTGATTGACCGGACCGCGCTGCAGGCCATGAAATCCAGTGCGTACCTCATCAACATCGCGCGCGGAGAGGTCGTCGATGATGAGGCGCTCATCGACGCGCTGCGCAGCCAGGCCATCGCCGGCGCCGGCCTTGACGTCTTTTCCGAAGAACCGCTCTCTTCGACGAGCCCCTATTGGTCCCTGCCCAACGTCATCGTCACCCCGCATGTGTCAGGCTACACTCCGGGTTACTTCGCGAAGATGCTGGCGCTGTTCGCCGACAACCTCGAGCGCTTGGTTCGCGGCACGGCCCTGCGCAACGTCGTCAACAAGCGTCTGGGATACGTTGAACAGTAGCGCGCACCATCCGCTTTTGCCGGCGGGAGCCGGTGTGCTATGGCTACCCGACGAATGGTCAACGGACACCGCATCTACCTCCGCCTCGGCGATCGAGTGACGCACCAACGCTATGGCCACTGGGGCGAGGGGACCGTCGTCGAGGAAATGACCTCTACGGTTCCCGGCGGCACGTGTCTGGTGCGGATCGTGTTCGAAGACGGTCGCCAACGCGTCTTCCACAACGACCTCGACACCGAACTCTGCTGCTACTACTTCGGGGTACGGAAGTTCTGGAGCATCGAGCCGGAGACCCTGGAGGTCGTTCAGCGGAAGCGCTCTGCCGGCCCAAGGCGCCCCCGCCTGCGCGCCCCGAAGTAGGTCAAGCGACCGGGCCTCGTCGGCGCGACCGAACCCCACGCCAAAAGGCTAGCATCCCGTTGAAAAATGATTTCCGCTCGCCCTTCGAGAGCCTCATAGAAGGGTGAGCGGAAATCCTTCTGGCTCAACCGGTTCCCCGCTCATGCTGAGGCTCTCGAAGCATGTCCTGAGCCCCGACGAAGGGCATGAGCGCAGCCTTTTTCAACGGATTCCTAGGCGTGCGCGCGCAGCTGTTCCCACTCCGCGATGCCTTGCGGGGAAAGGTACTCGTGAAGAAACCCGCGAAAGGCCTTGACCGCCTCGTTGATGTCTTTGAAGACGACCTCACGCACCCACTCACCCTCGATCCAGCAATCGAAGGACGGCGCCTCGCCGAGCGCGAGCTCCAGGATGCGCGCTCCGATAGGGGTCCCGGTCATCAAGATTCGCACCGTCCGGCCAGAGTCGATGAGCGCCGCCCGCGCGTACGCCGGCACGTTGACCATCTGCTTGATCCGCTCGCGCTCCTTCTCCGGATACTGCGTCTCGGCCAGCTGAACATAGCCCCACCCGCCCTCTGGCGGATCGGCTTCGGTCAGCAGCTTCAGATTGTTGTCGGTCAACTGCGCCCGAGCCCGGTCCTGCTCAAAGCCCTCCGCCGCCCGAAAAAAGCTCGTACCCGCAGGACCCGCCTGCCGCTTCACCGGTTCCCGTCGCTTATCCCCCAGGTCGGCCCACCAGCGGTCGGCAACGGTCCGCCCCGACTCGCCACCCTTCTCACGCCCCGCCATATCGCACCGTCTTCCCATTCCGCTCGCGATGCAGCCGCCGTCCGTTGACAGCCGCAGCTCAGCTGCGTCCATTCATCGAGCCGTTTACGCCGACATTACGCTCCATGCGTACGGCAAAGGTATCCGCCTTTCGTTCCGCATCCGTCCAGAATACGTAATGCCCCATCTCGTGATAGACCATGTTCACCCACTGGCGCTCAGAGTTGTACTTGCGGCCCTTTTTCCAGTTCTCGGGATGAACGAGATGGATCTTTCCATTCTCGTACGTCCGTCCGGCCGTTCGGCCCCAATCAAGATACTCGAACCATTCGACCTTTGGCCGCTTGAGCCGGTAGAAACGGCAGATCGTCCCGACGGCACGGTTGAAATCTGCCTCCCGATGCTCGCGAAAGAAACTGACCAGACTTCGCTGGATAACTCGCCGTTCCCGCATGGGAGGCAGCATCATCCGCATGGCTTGGAACCCCCGGAAGGACTTGCGCACTCGGACCATACTGTCCACTCCGCAGTATGTCAACCGGACTGTCGGTGCGACCATGGCATAGTCGACAAACTGCCGTTCACTTGATAAATCAAAGAATTAGGCAATCTAGTTAATGCTCATTCTATGTCTTGGCACCTACCCAGGCATACGCCTGGATTGTGGTCCTCCCGTGGGTTATCATCTGGCCTCATGTATCCGGTACTCTTCTCCATCGGGCCGCTGACGATATACAGCTACGGCACGATGATGGCCATCGGCTTCCTGAGCGCGGGCTATCTGACGTCGAAAGAGCTGGACCGGAAGGGATTGAATGGGGAGCTCGCCTCCACCCTGGTATTTTGGGCCGCTGTGGGCGGGTTGGTCGGCTCTCGGCTGTGGGCCGTTGCCGAAGACTGGCGAAGTCTGATCGAGCATCCGTTCCAGATCATCTTCTCCGGTTCCGGCTTTGTCTGGTACGGCGGTCTCATCGGTGGCACCCTCGGAGTGACGTGGGTGGTTCGCCACCATCGCCTGCCCTGGCTCCAAGTGGTCGATTCGGCCGCACCCGGCTTGGCACTTGCACATGGAATCGGCCGTATCGGTTGTCAGTTGGCCGGCGACGGCGATTGGGGCAAAATTACGGACCTTCCCTGGGCCATGGCCTATCCGAACGCGATCATCGGCTGGCCTTATCCTCCCGACGTCCGCGTGCACCCGACGCCGATGTACGAATTCGCCGCGTATGCCATTGTGTTCGCGGTGCTATGGTCGACGCGCAAGCAGATCCACGCACCCGGCAGCATCTTCTGGTGGTACCTCGTCCTGGCTCCGGCAGCCCGTTTCTTCATTGAGTTCGTGCGCATCAATCCACCCATGGCTCTTGGCATGAGCGCAGCCCAGCTCGTCAGCCTTGCGCTCGTGACAATCGGGGCCTGGCAGCTTTGGCTGGCCCGCGACCGGAGAGTTGCGGACGCGACCGTGCACCAGACGCATCGATGAAGCGGTGGCTCTTTCCCATCGCGTTTCTGTCGCTGGCCCTGGCGGGTGTCGCGTGGCTACAGCAGTGGCAGTCACGTTCGCGGACCGGGTTTGCGGCGCCCGATTTCGCTCTTCCGGATCTCCACGGTCGCACGCGTCGCCTGTCGGAGTTTCGCGGCAAGGTGGTTTTTCTCAACGTGTGGACCACGTGGTGCCCACCGTGCCGCATGGAGATGCCGTCCATGGAGGCCTTGTACCGCCAGTTCCGTGACCAAGACTTCGTCGTGCTCGCCGTGAACGCGGACGAGAACGGGGCAGAAGCGGCGCGGCCGTTTGTCGCCGAGTTCGGCCTGACCTTCCCCGTGTTGCTCGATCCGGAAGGTCGCGTGTCAACCCGGTACGGCGTGACGGGATACCCGGAAACGTTCATCATCGACCGCGATGGGCACGTCGTAAAGCACACCATTGGTCCCGCCGAGTGGCAGAGCGCACAGATGGTGGACTACTTTCGCGAACTCCTCGAGCGGCCGGCAAGCGGCGATCGAGCCGCCGGTGTCGCGGGGAGCTGAGCGCACAGTGGAGACCGGGATATCGGGTCGGGGCAACAGCCTCGCAGCCCTGGCGGCTGCCCAGCAACCGGCCAGCCACCCTCACCCACCGTATTGCCTCGCGGGTATCGGTTGAACACCCACCTCATGTTTTCCGCCCACCTCATGTTTTCCGCCCACGCCGAACGAAACCGGGCGACGGAGGACGGTCATGGATTGGCCAAATCTGTGGTTTGAGATTGCGGCAATCTTCGCGCTGATTCTCGCCAACGGGTTTTTCGCCGCGGCCGAGATCGCGACGGTGACGCTGCGTAAGAGCCAGGTCAAGCAGCTCGTCGAGGATGGCCGTCGTGGCGCACAGACGGTGGCTGCCCTGAAGAACGAACCGAGCCGTTTCCTCGCAACGGTCCAGGTCGGCGTCACCATCGTCGGGTCGATGGCATCGGTCATCGGCGGCGCCGGCGCCGTGGCGTTTCTTCAGCCGCTGATCGAGGCCGCGCCGGTTCCATTCCTGCGTCCCTGGGCCGCGATCATCGCGCTGACCCTTACGGTCGTCGTCATCTCCTACCTCACTTTGGTCGTCGGGGAGCTCCTGCCAAAAGCGCTAGCACTGCATCACACGGAAACCCTTGCGTGCCTCAGTGCGCCGCCGATCCACTGGCTCGCGCGGGTCACGTTCCCGGTCGTCCGCATCCTGACGTGGTCCACCGACGCCCTGCTCCGCCTCTTCGGCAGCGAGGGGACCGCGAAAGAAGCCTTCGTCTCGGAGGAGGAGCTCATGCACATCGTGCATGAGGGAGCGAAACAGGGCATTTTCGATGAGGCGGAGCGGCAGCTGATTCACAGCGTCTTCGAGTTCACCGACACCTCCGTCCGTGAGGTCATGGTGCCGCGCTCAGACATCCACGCCGTCGAGCTCAAGACCTCACCGCAGACGGTGCTGGACGAGCTGCTCGCGACCGGCTTTTCGCGCGCGCCGGTTTACGAGCAGGATCTGGATCACATCGTGGGTATCGTCCACATCAAAGACCTGCTCCGCAGCGTCCGCAAAGAACCGCCGAGCGCCGTCCCCTCGGTTCTCCACCCTGCCCTCTTCGTGCCTGACTCGATGCAGATCAGCGATCTCCTGCGCGAGCTGCAAACCCGACGCGGCCACATGGCCATTGTCCTCAACGAGTTCGGGACGGTAATTGGCCTGGCCACGATCGAGGATGTGCTCGAGGAGATTGTCGGCGAGATCCGGGACGAGTTCGACAGCGACGAAGAGGCGCCCATCCAGGAGCTGCCGGATGGATCACTTCTCGTCGAGGGGAGCGTGCCCCTGAGCGACCTCAAGGAGAAATACGGGTTGCCGCTGGAGGAAACGCAGCACTACCAAACGCTCGCCGGTTTTCTGCTCGCCCGCCTGAAGCGGATTCCAAGAGGCGGCGAGGCGGTCAAACACTCCGGCGTGAAGATGACGATCGTGACCATCCACGGCCGGCGTCTCCGCAAGGTGCGTATCGAACGGCTTGCGCAGGACGAACCGGAGCGCGCCTCCTCAACGGAGTAGACACACCGGGCCAGCGCGGCGGGCGCGTGGATAGTGTCGCCCGAGTTTGATAAGCGAGCCAACGTGAGACCCAACCTGCGTCATCAAGTCGCGGTCGTGACCGGAGCCGGACGCGGCATCGGACGGGCTATCGCCGTTCGCCTGGCGGCCGCCCACTGCCGGGTTGCCGCGATCGCGCGCACGCGAAACGATCTCGAGGACACGGTCGAAGCCGGCCGCGCCGCCGCCGCGGAGGCAGCCGTGCATGACGCCGAGCCGATCCTCGCCGTGCCGGTGGACATCACCGACGACGGTGGAATCGAGGAAGCAGTGCGGTTCATTTTCGAGCGTTTGGGCCGGATTGCCATTCTGGTCAACAACGCCGGCTATGCACCGCCGCGTACCTCAGTGCTGAAGACCTCGCTCGCCGACTGGGACCAGACGCTGGGGACCTGTCTCCGCGCCCCCATGGTTCTCACGCGGCTGGTCCTGCCCGACATGCTCGCCCACGGTCAGGGGGCGATCGTGAACATCGCCTCCGTGGCCGCCAAGGCAGGACGTGCCGGCGAGGCCGCTTACGCGGCGGCGAAATTCGGCCTCCTTGGTTTCACCCAGTCGCTCTACGAAGAGGTCCACAATCACGGCATCAAGGTCACCGCCATTTGCCCCGGTCTCGTCGATACGGACTTCATCCCACCGAACAACAAGATCGATCGCGCCAAATTCCTGCAACCCGAGGACATCGCGGACATTGTCTACAATGTCGTCAGCAGCCCGTTCCGGATGTGCCCCAGGGAGATCGTGGTCGAGCCACAGTACGATCCCGAGCTCTCGTGACAGCCGATCCCAAGGACACCACGCGTATTTCCACGCTCCGCCCTCGCCTCTTCCTCTGCTGTGGCTGACGCGACGATTTGATGACGGGACGTGAAGCCCTTCCTGCAGCCCTCGCGCCCCCGGGGTTCGAAGGACCGGCCCTGTGGACCGCCATCTTCGGCAACACCCATCCCGTGTCCGTCGAAATCGGCTCGGGCCGCGGTGAGTTCCTGATCGCCAGCGCCGCTCAGAACCCGCACGAGAACTTCCTCGGCATCGAACGCTCGGCGCGGCGCGTGCGTGAAGTTGCAGTTCGCCTCGCAGCACAGGGACTCGCCAATGCCCGCATCCTGGGGGCCGACGCCACGTGCGTCATCAGGCTGATTCCCGGCACCTGTGTGGCAGCGTACTACATCCTCTTCCCCGACCCCTGGTGGAAGCGGCGGCACCAGCGGCGCCGCCTGATGACGGCGCCGTTCGTCGCCGAGCTACGGCGCACGCTCGTCCCCGATGGAACCATCCACCTTGTCACCGACGTTGGCGACTACTTCGGCCTCGCGCAGCGCCAGCTGAATGCGGATCCCGCGCTCGAACCGGTCGAGTACCCCGACACGCCCCGCGCCTCGACGAGCTTCGCCCGCAAAGCCGCCGCCCGCGGAGGTCGCCTCTACGCCAGCGTCCATCGCCGGCGGGCCGTCCCCACCGAGTTTCCACCACTGGGCCATTGGCTGTTAGCAGCCCGTTGAAAAAGGGCGCGCTCATGCTTCGAGAGCCTCAGCATGAGCGGGAAGGTCCTTGTGAGACAAGGTGTTCCACTCACCCTGAGGCACTCGAAGGGTGGGTGGAACACCTTTTTCAACGGGCTGTCAGGCGACGCGCCGGGCGTCTCCGCTCGGCGCCACCAGCGTGACAGAGTTGGGTGCCTACGGGGGGCAGCTGTTCAGCGCGTTGTTGACGCCGGTGATCAGCTCGTTGATTTCCACCTTGGTGCTGTCGTTCTTGTCGAACGATTCGCACGTATCCAACGACACTGTTCCGAGCGCGATATTGACGCCGCGCACGAGCTCGTCGATGGAAACCTTCCGGTCCTGCGGCTCGCAGTCACCGACGCACACCCCGCCCGGTGTCACGGTTGCGCCGCTCCCGGTCGCCGTGGGCGTGGTGGTCTTGGTTGGGGTCGCTGTCGCGGTTGGCGTGCCGACAGTCGCCGAGGCCGTGACACTGGGGGTCGGCGTCGTGGTGCTGACCGACGGTGGCCCTTCCACACAAAAGACAAACCCTTGGAGCGTGTCGCAGTGACTCTGCGCCGTGCACCCGTTGGAATCTTCGCACGCGATCCCGACCGGCGCCGGTACACAACCGACTCCAGGCTGGGGTGAGCAGGTAAAACACGTCGGGCATCCGGGAGAGGTCTCGCACGCGCCCGTCTCGGGGTTGCAGAACCCAGGCTTGCACGGGTTGCCATTCTCGTCCGGGCACCTTTTCGGCGGTCCGCTGCAAAAGGCGACCTGGAAAGGGTCTACGCCAAGTGTCTCACAAGTGGTGTCGAAGCAGGGCCCAAAGCGGTCGCTGTCGCAGCCCTGTCCGATCTTTTCCGCAATCGGTTGACACAACAGCGGAAGCCCCGGGACCGGAATTGGGCTGAGGGACTGACAGGTGCCGCAGCCGCCCTCGCATGGCGTGCCACTATCGACGTTGTCCCCAATGCACTCGATCTCCTGGGTCTCCGCATTGAGACTGTACTTATCATTGGTCGTACAGTCGTCGTTGTCGTCGCACGAGCATCCTACGATCGGCGTGCCCTGGCACAAGCGGAACATCTCGACGACCACGCACATGTCATTGCTCGTGCATTGGTCAAAGTCGTCGCATGTCGTCTGCGCCCGCGTGACGGTGGCACTGACGCCAACGATCAACAGCAACATTCCCAGACTTACGGCGGCGCGTTCGAAGACCACGTGCACCCTCCTCATTTGGCGCCGCACTCTATCCGGTCTGCCGGCGGCGTCAAGCAAAACGCGAGGATCGAGCCTTCGGGCAGCTGGCGGGCGACGCCGTTGCTGGACGCTGACGCATCGTCACTCACCACCTCCCTCTTCTGCGGGAGCGTCGACAAATGCGTTTGCCGCAGCAGCGCGGAAGCATCCCCCTTTGAAAAATTTGAAAAAGGGGGATTGAGGGGGATTTGTCCGAATGATCCGTCTCCAAAATCCCCCCTTGGCCCCGCTTTTCCAAGGAGTGTCGACAAATGCTCAATTGCTGTATCGAGCGGCCGTCGGCAGCCTGAATGCCTTCGCTCGCGTCATCGTGGCCGCGGGGCCTGTCCCCGCTCCCAACCGGCGCGAAGGGCGGCCACAAGGGCCGCGGCTACATCAACGCGGAGAGAATCGATAGTCCCTCCACAGGGGGGATTTGCTCGCGCCGAGCAGATCGGCAGTTCTGTGCAAGGAGAGGAGTCGCAGTTCGGCGCGGACTCTTCGCGGACTCTTATGGAAGCGACCGGGCGGCTGGGCGCGGCAGGGCCGGCGGGACCGGGTCACTGCTCCCCCGCTTCAGCGTCAAGCCGCGGTGCGCGTCGGCAACGCTGATCGGGGCGACGGGACGCGTCGCCGTCGCAGCCCGCGCGGGCGCCACGGACCGGAGCGGAAGCCACGCGCGGAACGTGGAGCCCTCGCCCACTTGGCTCTCCACCTCGATCGTGCCTCCCAGAACGTCAACCAGCCGCCGAACCAGGTAGAGGCCGAGCCCAACCCCACCGAACTTCTGCGCGCCGGAACCGTCCGCCTGGCGGAACGGCTCGAAGATGTACGACCGCGCCTCCACGGGAATCCCGATCCCGGTGTCGCTCACGCGGAACTCGACGCCGCGGTGCACACACTGCGCGGTCACGGTCACCTGTCCCTGCGCGGTGAACTTGATCGCGTTGCCGATGAGGTTCTTCAGAATGACTTTGACCTTGAGTGGATCCGTGTACAGCCGAGGCAGCTGAGCCGGAATGTCCCAGCGGAAGTTCACCCCTGGCTTCGTCCGCAACTCCCGCGTCTCCGCGCCGATCTCGGCGATGAGATCGGAAAGATCCACGTCGCTCAGCAAGACCGGCGGCTGCCCCGCGTCGAGCCGACTGATGTCCATCGTCGCGTTCACCAGATCGCGCAACACGCGCGTGATCCGATCCACCCGTCGCGAGATCTCGGCCTGCTCCGCGTTGAGCGGACCGAACTCCCCTTCGAGGAGCAGATCGGTGTACCCCATGATCGCGTTCAGCGGCGTGCGCAGTTCGTGCGCCAGGATGGCGACCACATCGGATTTGAGCCGATTTGCGCGTCCCAGCTCTTCGACGAGGCGGGCGTTCTCCAACGCCATCGACGCGAGGTGGGCGATGCCGACGGCGAGGCGCTCTTGCTTCCGGGTGAACGGCTCGGTTCTCCCACGGTAGCCGGCCGCGAGATAGCCGATCATTTTTCCGCCGCGCCGCAGGGGCAAATACATGCTCACGGTGATGCCGTAATGCTGGGCGAGTCGCGCAAACGTGTGTTCCTGCGGGAGCGGTTCCGACTCCTGCCGCACATCCTCCCGTTCGAGACTGGCAAACCAGCTGGCCAGGGGCGCGCGTGGGATTCTCAGCAGTCGAATCGATTCCCACTCCTCCGGCGTGTTACCGTGGCCAGCCACGGGGGCGTACGCATGCTCCTCCGGCCGCCACAGCAGCGTGTGCGTGTAGTCGCACCCCAGGATCTCCGTGGTGAGCTGGCACAGGCGGTTGAGCAGTACCGGGGTGTCGAGCGAGGAAACGATCTCCTGGCCGACGCGGACCAGGGCCGCCGACCCTTCGCCTTCCTCCTGCAGCACGGCTTCGATGCGCTTGCGCTCGGTCACATCGGTTCCCACCCCGATGACCCCAGTCACCCTGCCCTCGGCATCGCGTTGCGCCGAATAGCGGCAATCGAGCACCAGACCGTTCATATCAATGATGGTACTGAAGTTCTCCCCGGCCAACGCGCGGTTGACGGCCTCGAGCATCTGCGGGGCATCGCGGTAGACGTCGAAGACCGATTGCCCGACTGCCTCGCCGGGCGCCAGGCCAAGCGTGGTCAACCCCCTGCCTTCGCTCAGCGTGACCACACCATGCTCATCCAACGCGAACAGCACGATCGGCGCTGCAGAGACTACGGCGCGTAGACGCTCCTCACTCTGACGCAGCGCCTCTTGCGCTTGTTTGCGCGCGGTGATGTCCACCATCACCCCCCGCACCAGATGCGGGCGCCCGTCGGGCACCGGAGCGACGCGGAGGATGTTCCGCAACCAGACCACTCGCCCATCGGCAGCGATCATGCGAAAGTCGGTCTCGCAGTCTTTTCGTTCCCGCACGGCGGTCCGGCAGACCGCGTCAGCACGCTCACGGTCGGCGGGGTGGAGGTGCGTGATCCAGAAGTCACGGGTGCCCCACTGCTCGACCGGGTAGCCGAGCAGGGCCTCAGCCCCCTGGCTCACGAAAAGAAACTGCCACGTCTCTGCGTCTGCCTCCCAGATGATGACGTCAAGCGCCTCCACGAGGTCATGGAACCGGCAACCGGTTGTACCACTTCGCCCGATTTCAACCGTATCTGGCAGATCTGAACCTTCGCCGCACCGAATCACCCCGGTGGTCAAATCGCATGTCATTGAGCTTGGTACCGACTGCATAGCTCGTCAGCAAGCAAAGCTCATGCCTTGCAATCTGGGCTGCGCCGCATTCTGCTTCCAGCAGATACCTCGACGCTGTCGCGAACGCCGTAACGTCGGTCCGGGCGGTTATCGTGAAGGATTTGACGCTCGTGGTGCTGCCGCGGTGCTACAGGAACCTCGAGCTGCACGTCGCTTCCGACGCGACCCGGCACTGCGGTCGGGGAACGCCACCCCCCGCTACCGAAGCGAGTCGCCAGGACGCCAGGAACGAGTGAAGGAACGGCGCACGCTCAGAACGCCTGGTACCTCGATGCCGGTGTCGACGAAACTGACCGCGATCTGACTCTGCTTCCGCCGGCGGCCTGACGACCGAACGGAGTCGCCAGCGCGTCTGCTCTTGCGTCCAATCCGTGGCACGTCGTCTGCTCGCTCCGAGATCAGGAGTTCGCTTTACGCGGGAGGACAACGGCGATGATGACCATGGTACTCGACATGACCGCCCAGATCGCACCGGGTATCTGGATGCTGGTTGCGGCATTGGTCGTGTCTATCGTCTCACTGTTGGGCATCGCCGAGACAGGTAACACCACATGGCAATAGATGAGATCGTCACATTCTCTCTGCGCTGCGCACTGGTCCTCGGCGCGTACGCCCTCGCCCGCTGGATCGGCCTGCTCGTTTGACAGGCGCTACGGGCCCGGCTTCGTGACTGCCGACCCTCGTCGGCACCTTACGGCGAGAGCACCCTGCACTACCGCTTCGCCTCGGCCGCGGCCGTACCGAGGAACGTCGCCTTCACGACGTGGTTGCGGCGCCCAGCGACGAGCAACCTATGATCGTCGAGGGCCAAGCCGGAGGGGGTATCCAGCTTCGGGCCGATCGGGTCCAGCTCGGTTCCGTCGCGGCGGAAGCGTCGAACGCGGCCGCTTACCGGATCGCTCAGGTAAATAACCTCGGCACCGTCGATGCCGAGATAGCCTTCTTTGAGGTTGCGCCCCTCCCAGCCAGGGACCGGGAACGATCCAACGCTCGCCCCATCGGCCGCAAAGATCTCGATGCGGTTGTTCCCCGAGTTGACGGCATACACTCGACCCTCGGCGTCGACCACGACGTCCACCGGCTCCATCAGATGCCCTGCCTCTGACCCGCCGTTCTGCCCCATGGTGAGCAGCGCCTTTCCCGACTGCTCGAACACGCGGACGATGCCCCGGCCCGAGTCAGCCAGGTAGACACGTTGGTGGCGGGCAAAAATCCCCCGGGGACTGGAGAACGTCGGATCCCCCTGAATTTGGAAAACGAGGTTGCCGTCCCAGTCGAACACCTGGATGCGGTGGTTCCAGGTGTCGGCGACATAGAGGAACTGATCGCCGGCCGTCACATCCATCGGCTCTTGGAACTCTCCCGGCGCGCTCCCCTGCTTCCCCCAACCAGTGAGGTAGGTGCCGTCGGGAGCGAACTTCTGGATGCGATGGTTGAGGCGTTCGCTGACATAGAAGTTCCCCACGGGATCGACGGCGACGCCCATGGGCTCGTTGAACTGTCCCGGGCCCTCGCCCAGGCGGCCATCGAACGCATTCTCGCCCCCACCCTGGCCGCCGTGACGCCAGAAGGTCGGGCTGTTCGCCACCGTGACGGCGCCCGCGATATCCTGCCAGCCGCCGGCTGCCGCCAGCGGGCCAAAGGCTTTGTCCTCGAAGTTCTCGTCCACCGCCGCGGTCTCCGCCGAACGCTTCGCCGGAACCCATCGCTCGTCCCACGGCTCGATCGTGCCGCTGACCACCGTGACGTCGTCGAGGTAGAAGTGGCCACCAGGATCGTGGACGTGCTCACCGAGCACGTGGAGGCCCGCGACGCGCACAGGCAGCTTTTGGTCCACCCGTAACGGCCTCGCGCTCTCGAGCCGCTCGCCATCGATGACCAGACGCGCGCCGCGATCGCTCGCCGAGATGGTGGCGTAGATCTCGTACCAGCGGCCGGCTTCGATCTGTCCCCACGGCAGCAGCGTTTCCGTGTGGTCACCAGTCACCACCAACCCTTCAGGGTTCACCCCGAGGGTCAGCAACGGCGTGGGTTCCGCCATTGGCGGGCAGGCGGTCAGCAGCCGGACCGCGCCGACCGCCGTTGGGGCGTGCATCTCGGGCAGCATCAGACGCAGGCGAATCGACACACCATCGGCGTCACCCATGGCAGGAACACAGCGGGTCGCGGTGGCGCCAGGCGGACCCGCGGGTTGGTCGTGGATGAAGAGCGACCGCGTGTAGTTGCCCCACAAGCCGGACTTCGACAGCGCCTCGGGCTCGACGAAGAACGCCTTCGCCACCACCTCGCCGCCGGCCCGACGCGCCTTGACGGGCTCGAGCCGGTGTTCGGCAAATCGCTTCTCCAACCGTTCCAGCGCGCTCGTTCCCTCCGGCCCGAGATCGAGCAGAAACAGGAGGCCCTTGGTTCCGTAACGGTCGATCTCGTCTTCGACCTGCCCCAGCGTCCGACCGTACGCGAATTGGCGCTCGAACGGAGACCCCTGCCCCGGGTAGGAAAGGTAGATGAGCGTGTACTCGGGCCAGTTTCCGGCAATCGTATAGGTCCGGTACGTGTTGATGTGCTCGTGCATGAACTCGCCCGCCGCGGTCGCCGCCGCCGAGAAGCCGCCCATCGGGCGCCGGCTGGGCCCGAGGAATTCCTGATAACTCTCGATCGCCGCCACGCCGATGGCGAGGCTGACGAGCCCCGCGAATAGGACGTCACGGCCCCGACCGGGCCGAACCAGGGCGGCACACCCATCGGCAAAGCACGCGAGGCCGATCGGTATCAGTGCATACACGAAGGGAACAGCCGTGATCCCGCGGTTGCCGTTGGGCACCGTGAGCACACCGGGCAACAGAGAAATGAGAAGCCCGGCGAGGACGAACAGATACTCCCGCCGGGTCACCTGCCACAGGGCGGTGATGATGCCGATGAGGAACAAGACCGCCGCCATCGGCTCGAGCAGCGGCTCATTGATGAAGAAATCGTCACCGTTGCCACGGTAGTTGAACATGCCCGCGGCCGCGATCCAGTTGGCTGGCAGGCTCGCCTCTTTCTCGCGCTGCTGCAGCAGAAACTCGGCCCGTCCCTGAAACTCCTGGAAGTGGTTGACGGCGTACCAGAGCATGGGCCCGCCCACGATCAGGAAGGTGACGAGCGCAATAACGCCACCGCGCAGATGCGACCTCCGCCGCTGCCGGCCACGGGGGAAGAACAGGAGATAGAAGGCGGCCGCCATGAGCGGAACGATGCGTCCTGAGTTGTAGGTGTAGACGGAGAGCGCCGCGCCGCAGCCGGTCAAAACCCAGTGCCAGACGAATTGCGTCTGCAGCACCCGCCACGCGCCGTACAGGGCCAGAATCTCGAAGGGCGGCACCGTGATGACCCGCCACCCCGCCCGACTGAAGACGCCGTGCCATCCCGAGACCGCGAGGAACGCCAGTCCCAGCATCGCGATGCGGCGGCCGAACATCGCACGCGCCAGCACATAGAACGGCACGAGCGTCGCGATGCCGCACAGCGTCGACGCGAGTTGAACGGCTTCCGGGGTGTTGCCCATGAACCACAGCAAGGGCGCGATGACGTACATGAACAAGGTCTCACGTCCCCACGCGGCCGCGATGTATGGCGTGTACGGGGCTCCCTGCGTGATGTGAATCGCGTACATCCCGTACCACGCGGAATCGTGATTCATGCCCGATGGGACGGTGTAGAAGTAAACGCAGCGGAAGGCGATGCCGACGACGCAGAGCACCGCCACGCCGATCCACTCGTTTCGCGACCAGCGGGGTCCGGCCGATCCCCCCGGCCTTGATCCCTCCCCCGTGTCCAGAGGCAACGCGGCAGGGTGTCGGCTGGACACGCGCTGGGAAAGGGCGCCGGCGAGCACCAGCAGCCCCGTGGCGCCGAGCAGCACCCACCCCCCCCGCGCGCGCGGCTCGCCGTACTGGAAGTCGTGCTGCCCGCGCCAAGCCACCACCAGCACAACGAGCGCGCACGCCAACAGCGCGAGACGGCCAACACGTTTGGCGAGTGAATCCTGGGAAGCATCGGCAGGGCGCACGCGTTTTCCTTACGTCGGTTTCAAGAGCCGCTCAACTCCGAGCGGCGTTACCGGCTGACGGCGGCGGCGGTCACGCGGTCACGTGGCGAACCGATCTCCCGTTTCAAATTCTGGCGGCTTTTGCTAGGGCGGCACCCCGGAATGGCCGGATCATCAGCGCGCCGATGGGTGATCGAGGGGGCTTGCGTTGCCCTCTTCCTACTCATCGGCGCGGCGTCGCGGCTGTATCGGCTCGAGGAGGTGCCGCCGCGCATATCGGCCGACGAGTACACAACGACCGCGGAGGTGTTTGAGATCCTCCACGGCAAGGGGCCGCCGCTCTTCGGCCTCGACTGGAAGCCGATGCCAGCGCTGACCAGCCACGCCACCGCTCTCCTCATGCGCGTGGTGGGGCCCACCATTTTGGGCATGCGGTTGCTCAGCATTCTCCTCAGTCTCCTCGCGGCGGCGCTCCTGTACGGACTGCTGCGCCAGTCGTGCTCCGTCGCGGTGGCGTGGGCCACCGCCGTGGTGCTCCTATCTAACCCCTGGTTCCTCAACTTCTCCCGCAGTGGCTGGGAGAACATCCATGTCGGAACATACTGGCTGCTGTTTACGTGGTGTTTCTTCTCGGGACTGCGCCCGGGCGCGCGGCGGTGGCTGTACCACCTCGGCGCGGGGACCGCGCTCGCCCTGAGTTGCTACGGATACTTCACCGGCCGACTGATCGTGTTCTGCTGGCTCTTGTGCCTGCCGCTGGCGAGCGTCCTGTCTGGCCGACGGTGGCGACACGTGCTCGCGGCATACGCGCTCATCGCGGCCACCGCCACGCTGGTCTTCGCCCCGCAACTCCCGGTCACCATCCGCAATTGGGACAGCTTTCAGCAGCGCGTGATCACCGTCTCGATCTTCAACGTGGACCCGGCAGCCGTAGGATCCAACAGCCGCCTGTCCTTGGCCGCGAGTCAACTCTGGAAGACGACGCAGTATTTGTTCGTCGGCGCGGGAATCGGCGGCGTGCACTATGCGCCCACCGATCGGCCACCGTTTCACTGGGCGCTCGTCCCCCTCTTGCTCATCGGGATGATCCGTGCGCTGCTGCGCTGGCGGGTCGGGCTGTGGTGGTGGCTGCTCCTCCTGGTTCCAATTATCGCGACACAGGGCTTCTCGGTTGTCGGGGACCCGAACCTGGCCCGCATGGCACCGACCTGCGTCGCGTTCTTCTGGTTCATTGGGTACGGCGCCGGCGCGGTCGCAGACCTCGCGAACCAGCGCTGGCGGTACGCAGCGGGAATTATCCTGGCGGTGGGCGCCATTGCCATCAGCGGACAAGAGTGGCGCTTCTTCGAGCAGTGGATGCTCTCCCCTGGGGTCGCCAACGCCCGTGGCGGCGGCGTGGACTACCGCGACTACGCACGCTGGCGAGAGATCCAGTTCCGCCGTATCGCCGCGGGCAAGTCTTGTGTTCCCGTGGTGGAGTGGGAGCGGCCCGAAATCCGCGAGGCGTTGTTGCGAGCCCACTCGGGACCTGAGGAGCGCGCCGGCTCTCCCGACCAACGATCTTCGATCTCAGAGGCTGTGAAAAAACCGCCGCTCATGCTTCGACAAGCTCAGCATGAGCGGCACGGCCCTTTGATTTCATTGCGTTTTTTCCGCTCGCCCTGAGGCTCTCGAAGGGCGAGGGTCGATTTTTTCACAGCCTCTCAGTTCGAGTTTCCCGACGCCGCGTTCCAACTCCCCGCGCCTCCCGACCTCGGCGCCTTCCACGGCGCCGACATCCAGTACATCTTCGGGCGCCCCGCCGCGCGTCCGTTCACGGAGGACGAGCGCGGGCTATCCGACCAGATGATGGGACACTGGACGCGCTTCGCGGCCACCGGTGATCCCAACGGGGGCGGCGCCGTCATGTGGCCACACTACGATGACGCCGACCAGCACCTGGCGCTCGATCGAACGATCGTCGCGCA
>Ga0316626_10000068_pt1 | contig 35941 bp, 37 predicted proteins | sample OWC_Aug_T1_C1_D5_FD_207656 | JGI IMG/M metagenome (GOLD analysis project Ga0316626, IMG submission 207656) | Wetland soil microbial communities from Old Woman Creek delta, Ohio, United States - OWC_Aug_T1_C1_D5_A | ecosystem: Environmental > Terrestrial > Soil > Wetlands | place: USA: Ohio...
TAATTGGGGACGCAGCCACGTTGTTCACTTTGCGCGGACCCTCTTCCTGAGATGCCGGCCGCCTTCGGTTCGTGCTCGGGTAAGGGACACGTCCCAGGCGGCGGGCCGAGGGTGGCCAATAGGCGCGTCCTTTGATCTGCGTTCACTATCACTTTGATCTGCGTTCACTATAAAATGGTACCGGACACCATTTACGAGATAACCCTCTGATTTCACCGAGCGGCCGTTCAGGTTTTGTGAGCCCGACCTGACGGAGCAGCTCGCCGACACCGGGCGCGCACCCGCCCTGCCGTAACTCCTCCCGCGAAGGCCCCGATTGCCACGCCCGCGCCGTGTTCTCCGTGAATCCAGCGGTCCTACCGGAAACGGGCACGACGTTTTGATTTGGGCTCGGACGGCGAAATGGCTACCCTTAAAAACGAAGGATACCTCAGTGGGACGGCAGCTGACATGGCCCACCAACTAGGTGGTTGCGCTCGGGACGCCATGGCCCGGATTGAGACCTTCACTGCCGCCCGGTCGACGATCAGCGGCGCTGGTCGACGTAGTGGAGAAGAAGAATGCATCAGGACGATCGGGTCATCTTGACCACCTTTGCTTCTCGTGTCCGCGAGCGTTTTCCCGATGCCCGCGTATGGGCTTTTGGACCCGCGCACGCGGCGGGGCCGGGTGGGATTCCGACTTCGACATCTGCCTGGTGGTGGATCGACTTGATGCGAAAACAGATCAGACACTCTCCGATCTCGCGTGGGAAGTCGGCTTTGCGTGCGACCGCGTGATCACGGTCGTCCTCTTTTCACGAGAGGCGTTCGAGCGCGGTCCATTTTCCGAGAGCACACTGGTCGAGACGATTCGCCGCGAGGGGATTGCCGCATGATGACGCACAATCATGCAGAGCTCGTGCGCTACCGACTTGGACAAGTGGACGAGGCGTTGAGAGCGGCAAGCATCCTGCTGCGCGAGGAATCCTTGCGGGCGAGTGTCAATCGGTCCTACTACGCGATGTTCTATGCGGTGCTGGCGCTCCTGGCCGTTCGGAAAGAAGAGACGTCCAAGCACAGCGGGGTCATTGCGCTCTTCGATCGCCTGTACGTTCATACGAACGTGTTCCCGCAGGATTTCTCGAAATGGCTCCGGCGCGCATTCGATCTCCGGACACGGTCCGATTCGCGTGGGGCGGCAGCGTCGAGAACCGGTGCCGCATCCTGCGGGAGATCGTGATCCGCGGGCTGCGGGCGGTCGGGGACGGATATCCAATCCTGGTGAAGATCAACTCGACGGACGGATTCGCCGGGGAGGGGTACCTGACGTTGGCCGACGTAGTGACGGCGGTTCGAGGCTTGGTCGAGTGGGGGGTAAACGCCGTCGAGGTGAGCGGCGGACACCGGAAGCCAGGGGGGTCATGTCACGTCCTGCGGTCATGGCACCGGAACAGGAAGCCTATTTCGCCGAGGCGGCACGGGCGCTGAAGGCGGCGGTGGACGTCCCGGTCATCCTGGTAGGCGGCCTGCGTTCGCTTTCGGTGATGGAGCATGTCGTGGCGACCGGCGCCGCCGACCTGGTTGCCCTTTCTCGCCCCCTCATCTGCGAGCGGGATCTCGTCAATCGCTTGCGCGCGGGGGAGGCGAAGGCGGTCTGCTCGTCCTGCAATGCCTGCTTCAACCCAGCGGGGCTGCGATGCCGCCGGCCAGACAAGCCGCAGAAATCGGCCGAAAAGGCCCATCTGTTGCGTTGACGCGCCGGGTACCCATCGTTCAGGCGTTCGCCAAAAAAAGGAATTCCGGTTGACACATTCTGCGGGCCGATGATAGCGTCGGCCCCGCTTTCGTCATACCGAGGTCTGGGTGTGTCGAGCAGTCACTTCCGTCGCCACAGGCCGCGATCGCCCGGGCCAAGACACGTCGTTCCTCTGCACCATTTCTGGTCGTAAACGGTCCACGCCCGGCTGGAAAGGGTTTCGACCTCTACCTGCCGGTCGCGGTTTGGTGTACTTGCTGTCACAAGTGAAGGAGAGGGCTCACCAAAGAAGCCTCCCGGCTGTCCCGGCGGCCTGCTGCCGATGCGTGTGCGGGCGGCTGACGGCGACGGCGTGCGGAGGCGAACACCCATCACCGCGCATGAGGGGGGCTATGGCGAAAACTGCGCACGACATCGTTGGCTCGGAGCGTTTCAAGGCGTTGGTGCGGAAGCGTTGGTCGGTCAGCATAATCCTGACGATCCTCCTGTTTGTCCTGTACTACGGTTACATCCTGGTGGTCGCATACGCCAAGCCGCTCTTGGCAGTGAAAGTGGGAACGTACACCACCTTGGGCATCGTCCTGGGCGCGCTCACCATCGTGGGGTCCTGGGTACTGACCGTGGTGTACGTCGTGTGGGCGAACACCAGCTACGACCGCGAAGTGAACGCGATCAAGAAAGAACTCATATAGGAGCGCGCATGCAGACCTCACTTGGCCAGGCGAACTGGATATCCATCCTGTTCTTTGCGGTATTCGTGCTCATCACGCTCGTCATCACCTATTGGGCGGCCAAGCGAACGAAGAGCACGGCGGAGTACTATGCAGCCGGTAGAAGCGTCACCGGTTTCCAGAATGGTTTGGCGTTGGCGGGAGACTACATGTCGGCGGCATCGTTCCTCGGCATCGCGGGAATGGTCTCCCTGCGAGGCTATGATGGGATGATCTACGCCACGGGCTGGCTGGTGGGCTGGCCCGCACTGATGTTCCTCATCGCAGAACCGCTGCGCAATCTCGGGAAGTACACCTTCGCCGACGTCGTCGCCTTCCGGCTCAGGCAGAAGCCGATCCGCGTCGCGGCGGCGGTGGGCGGCATCCTCGTCTTGCTTGCGTACGCCATCGCCCAGATGGTCGGTGCCGGCAACCTCATCAAGTTGATGTTCGGCATCCCGTACGAGGCTGCGGAAATCATCGTCGGCTGCGTGATGCTGGTGTACGTGCTCTTCGGCGGGATGCTGGCGACGACTTGGGTGCAAATCATCAAGGCCTGCCTGCTGCTTGGCGGTGTGACGATCCTCACGCTACTGGGACTCTCCCATTTCGGGTTCAACCCGAACACGCTGTATGGCGAGGTCGAGAAACTGTATTCGGCCAGTATGTTGAATCCGGGAGGTCTGGTCACCGATCCGCTCGACGCGATTTCTCTGGGGTTGGCGCTGATGCTCGGTCTCTTGGGGCTGCCGCACATCCTGATGCGGTTTTATACTGTCCCCGATGCCAAGGAAGCGCGGAAATCCGTCCTCTACGCCACGAGCTTCATCGGCTACTTCTACCTCATTATCCCGATCGTGGGATTCACCGCCGCGGTCCTGGTGCGCAAGGAGCCCATTCTGGCTATCGACAAGGGGGGCAACATGGCCGCCCTGCTTGCGGCGGAACTGCTGGGCGGAACGCCCTTCATGGGATTCATCGCGGCCGTGGCGTTTGCCACCATCCTGGCGGTCGTGGCCGGACTGACCCTGGCGGCTGCCTCCGCCTTGGCTCACGACCTGTTCGTCAACGTGTTCCGGAGTGGCCACGCCAGCGAGACGGAACAGGTGCGGGTTGCCAAGCTTGGGACCGTCATCTTCGGAGTGGCCGCCATCGCATTCGGCATCGCGTTCAAAGGCCAGAACGTGGCGTTCATGGTCGGCCTGGCGTTTGCCATCGCGTGCAGCGGAAACTTCCCCGCCTTGCTCCTGTCCATTATTTGGAGGCGATTCACCACCGCTGGCGCAGTCACCTCGATCCTCGTGGGGTCCGTGTCCGCAACCGCGATGATCGTGCTCAGCCCCACCGTCTGGGTGGACGTATTCCATTTCTCCTCGGCCATCTTCCCGCTCCGGAACCCGGCGATCGTCTCCATGCCGCTGGCGTTCATCGTGGCGATACTCGCGTCGCTGGCCGTCCCCGACAAGGAGGCGGAGCGGAAGTTCGAGGACGAGAAGCTTCGCACCTATCTGGGCGTAGGGGCCGAGTAGGCCTCACGGCGCACCGACCCCTTCGGGATAGCCTGTCGCCTCGGATGTGCCGCGGCGACAGGCGTCGGGTATCGGATGAGTGACACGACGCGGGTCAATCTCCATTGCCATTCGAATCTCAGCGACGGGTACCTGTCTCCCGAAGCCGTCGCAGAACAGATGGCCGCCGCCGACGTGCGCTGCGCGGCACTCACGGACCACGACACGATCGCAGGGTTGGCCCGTTTCCGTGACACGCTGGCGCGGTTCGGCATCGGCTGTATCAGCGGCGTGGAGATCTCGGCGCGCGTGCAGGACCGGGATGTCCATCTGCTGGCCTACGGTTTCGACCCGGAACACCCCGCCATCCGACAACTCCTGGAATCGCTGAGGCCCCAAGGCGACGCCTCAACCCTGGTCTATTCGCTCAAGGGTTCGTGGTCCCGCATACGCGGGACGGACGGCAACGGGGCGGCCAATCCCACGCCAGACGGCTCGCTTCCGTCGGCGGCGGACGCCATCTCCGCGGTACATCAAGCCGGGGGTCGCGTCTTCCTGGCTCACCCGTTCACGGCGAGTGCGGATCCCGCGGACATTGACCGTCTGGTCGCCGAGCTGAAAGCGCAAGGCCTCGATGGAATCGAGGCGCTGTACACGCCCTATCCGGCCGTTTCGAGGCAATTGCTGATCGATATGGCCCGGAAGTACGATTTGCTGGTCAGCGCGGGGACCGACTATCACGGTCCCACCACGCCGGGCCTGTCCCTTCCCGCCACCGAGATGCCCACCGGGCTCTGGAAGGCGTTTCGTAAGGCCGTCACCGCGCCCCGCCGTCGGGCCGTGGACCAGCGGACGGATGCGCCCGCCGCCGAGGCGCGACCCAGAGGGCCAGGGCGCCACTGGCGAGCGTTCTTTTCCCACATCGTCTTGCCCACGGTCTTGGCGATTTGTCTCTTCGTGGTCGCCGTGTTCGCGCTGATCGTTCCGGCTATGCGGGATACGCTGCTGGATCGCAAGCGCGAGGTCATCCGCGAGTTGACCCAGTCGGCGTGGAGCATCTTGGCCGAGTACGAGAAAGAGGCCGCCGCAGGCCTCCTGTCGCGGGACGAGGCGCAACGACTGGCTGTGCAACGCGTCCAGTACCTGCGCTACGGCAAGGAGGGCAAGGATTATTTCTGGATCACCGATACGCACCCGCGCATGATCATGCACCCGTATCGCCCCGACCTCAACGGCAAGGATCTGACCGACTTCACGGACCCCCGAGGCAACCGTATCTTCGTGGAGTTCGTCAACGCCGCCAAGGGCACGCCGGGCGGATACGTCGAGTACGTGTGGCAATGGAAGGATCAACCGGAACGCCTGGCGCCGAAAGAATCGTACGTCAAGGGATTCGAGCCCTGGGGCTGGGTCATCGGCACGGGCATGTACATCGAGGACGTGCAGGCGGAGATCGGCCGGTTGCTGGGGCGACTGCTGTGGATCCTGGTGGGGATCATCGCGGTGGTCGCCGTTCTCCTCGCGTACATCGTCCGGCAGAGCATGAAGATCGAGCAGCACCGCACCCGCAGTGACGTCGCGCTGCGCGAGTCGCATGAGAAGTACCGCGCGCTCGTCGAGGTGACGACCGAAGGCATCGTCATGGTCCTCGATGGCCGGTGTGCCTATCTCAATCACGCGATGCTGGAGATGCTGGGCTACCACGAGGACGAGGCCCTCCTGCTCGATCTTCACGACCTGTTTCCGCAGGATGACGGCCCTGTCGGCTCCGGCGCGGATGCGCTCGCGGCTTTGCTGGACGGGCGGCCGGTGGTCGATCAGTTCGAGGCGCGCCTGCGCCGGAAGAACGGCGAGAGTGTGGATGTCGTCCTGGCGGCGACCAAGATCAGTTTTGCGGGGCGCGACGGTGTCATTCTGATCGCCAAGGACGTGACGCCTCGCAAGCAAGTCGAAGATGAGCTGCTCGGGGCCCGCCGCATCAGCCGGGCGCTGGCCGACCAGATCGGCGTGGGCGTCTTTCGCGTCGTGCTGGGTCGCCGCCCCGCCTTCGTCGAGGCTAACGCCGTCGCGCGGAGACTCTTCGGGCTCGCGGACGTCTCCGACCTGTCGGCGACGGATCTTCTCAACGTGTTCTTGGAGCCAAAGGTCGGCGCGGATCTGCTGCGCGACATGGGCGCCGCGGGATCCGTGACCGCCCGCATCGCTCAGCTCAAACCCCAGAAGGGGCATGCCCCCGTGGTGTCGTTGTCCTTGGTCGCGGTCAAGGACGAGGACGGCGCGGTGACCCACTGGGATGGCATGGTGCAGGATGTGACGGCCCAGAAGAAACTGGAGTTGCAGCGGGAGACGCTGATCGCGGAGCTGCAGACATCGCTCATGTTCCTCAACGATCCCATCAAGCAGGCGCAGCATCGTCCGCCGACCTGCGGGCCGGAACAGCCGATCGGCAAGGCGGCGGACCAGATGACCCGCCAGGGCAGCAGCGCGCTGTTCGTGACGTCGCCGTCCGGCGCGGTCCTGGGCATCGTCACGGATCGAGATTTTCGCGAGCGGGTGGCCGCCAAGGGGCTCAACCACGGCGATCCCGTCTGCGAGATCATGAGCGCGCCTCTCGTGTCTATTCCGGATACGGCGTTGGTGTACGAAGCCATCCTGACCATGCGGGAAAAGGGCAAGCGTCATCTGGCCGTCAAAGACGCCAGCGGGACCGTCACAGGATTGGTGACCAACGTCGAGCTGCTCCATTTTGACCGGTACTCCTCCGTTGTCATGACCCGGGAGATCTCCCGGGCTGGCGGGGTCGAGGAGATCGCGGCCATCCACGAGCGCCTGCCGCGCTTGGTCGCAGCGCTCGTGGAGTCCGGCGCCAAACCGCGCAACGTGACCCGGGTCATCACGGCGGCCCTCGATGCAACCGTCAACAGACTCGTCGTACTGGCCGCGGAGCGCCTCGGGCCGCCTCCAGCCCCGTTCGTCTTTGTGGCGTTGGGCAGCGAAGGCCGCGAGGAAAAGACGCTGGTCAGCGATCAGGACAACGCGATCGTATATGCGGACGTCGGTCCGGACATGGAGCCTGCGGCCTCGGCGTATTTCCTGCAATTGGGCACGGAGGTGTGCGACGGGCTCGCGAAGGTCGGATATCCGTACTGCAAGGGCGGTGTCATGGCCAAGACACCCCGATGGTGCCGGCCGCTGTCCGACTGGAAGGAGTACTTCGGGCAGTGGATCGAGTCTGCCAAACCGCAGGATTTCCTCGAAATCAACATGTTCTTCGACTTCCGCGCGACGTGCGGGGCCAGCGAGTTGCTGGCAGAGCTGCGGGATCACATTGACAAGCGCCTCAGGTTGAGCGTTCCCTTCTTCGTCAACTACGCCCAGAATGCGCTGCTCTATAAGCCCCCCCTCGGCTTCTTCGGCGGGATCCTGCCCGAGTCAGTGGGGGGCCACCCCAAGGCGTTCAACGTCAAGGACGCCATACGGCCCATCGTCGTGTTCGCGCGGCTCTACGCGCTGCAGCACGGTGTGCGGGACACCCACACGCTCGACAGGCTGCAGCGTGTACTGGAGAAGGGGGCGATCAAGCGCGTCGTCCACGACGAGGCGGTCGGCGCGTACAACCACCTCATGCAGTTGCGTGTGCGGCACCAGGTCCTGAGCGTTGTAAGCGACGGACGGTTCACCAACGATATCGACCCGCAGTCCTTGACGCCGATCGAGGGGACCGTGTTGAAGCAGGCCTTTCATCAGGTCGGCAACATCCAGAAGCAAATCCAGCAAGACTTCATCGCCAGCGGACCGACGCTGTAGAGCAGTCAGGATTCCGGCGACATCATACGTAACAGGGAGAATCCGGGGATTGCCCGAGTGAAGGCGATATGCCCCGTATGACACAGCCTCGCTCGTCTACTGCAGGACTACGCGTGGACATTGCGCCGTGTGAGAGCCGAGGTGCGAAGGTCTGCTCCTGGCTGCGTCCGTGATTTCGAAGGAGGAACCGATGATCGTCGCTGACCTGAGTGTGATCGAAGGCCGGCGGTACCCGGCGGGCCGGCTTACTCAGAATTTGGTGGGCGGCGCCTCGCCCATCCAGGCGACGAGCTTCTGCATGGGGCACGTGACGCTGGACCCGCGCGGCGGTCAGGTCCCCTGGCACAATCACGACCAGGAAGAGGTCTACGTTGTGCTCGAAGGCACCGGCGAGATGTGTGTCGGCGAGGAGCGTCGGACGGTGACCGGCGGCCAGGCTGTCTTCGTGCCGCCGGGGAGCTTCCACCAACTGACGAACAGCGGTGACACGCCGCTACGGCTGCTCTATTGCTACGCCCCCGCCGGCGATGTCGCCCACTGGCGCCAGGAGCTCAGCGGCACACTACCCCGGGCGGGCTGCGAGGCTCCGCCCCTGCCGATCGGAGCCTGGCCGCAGGTCGGAATGTCTTGATCCGCAGATTACGCAGATTGGCCTACTTCAAGGGGAACGGCAACACCTTTGCAGAAATAGACGATTCTGCGAGTTTGAAGCAGGTGCGTCCAAACGGAGTGCGTCCGCAAAATCGGCCAACCTGCGAAATCTGCGGAACAGTCGAGCACGTTTTGCAGCCGTCAATGTCGAAAATCAGGGCCCTTGTCATGGAGTGCAGTTCAGCCATACCAAGGGCGTCGGCGGGAACCACAAGTAGGCCAAAGATCAATGCTCGACGAATATCAATTTGCTTGTATCGAAACCCAAAGTTTCCGCTTTTTGTATGAGGATGTTTCTGAGCTCCTCGCTGATTTCTGTGGCTCTGGCCAGAATCCATAGAAACGATTTGTTCGGACCACTTACGAGCGAATACTGATAATTCTCTTCATCAAGCGCGAACACGATGTAGGAGCCAAAAAAAGGCCCAAAGAAAGAAACCTTGAAATGCCCTTGGTCCGGTCTTTGGACGAAGTATGCTTTGCCTTCAGCTTCCATCCATTTCTTTTCTTTTTCGGAATAACCGCGGTTCAATACTCTGACACCGCCGTCGTCCCGCAGACTGTAATCCGCCGTTACTCGGGTCAGGCCTCGTTCAAACGAATGATCCAACCGAGCAATTTCGTACCACTTGCCCAGGTATTTCTCTAGCCTGAAATCCTCAACGGGTCTTACATTTTCCGGGATGCCGACGCACCCTGTCAGGAACAAGACCAGCACGATCAATATCTTTCTCATCTTAGCTCCGACTCTCGGTGTTCAGCGTCCCGCACCAGCCACGCCGAGCCGCGTTGCAGCGACGGGACGCGAGCATCGGGATGGCGCGAAGGAGTGCGGCTGCACGCGGTGGTGCGCCATCGCACCAGCAATCCAGTGCATGCGAACCCTCTCACTGGGAGACCGCTATACCGCGACTCCGCAAGTAGTCCTTGACCTGCCGAATCCCCAGCAGGCGATAATGAAAGACGGACGCCGCCAACAGAATACTGGCCCCGCCCAGCAGCACCGCGTCCGCGAAATCCTCGAGCTTCCCGGCCCCACCAGATGCCACCACAGGCACCGTGACTGCCTCCGCAATCGCTTTGGTAAACTGTAAATCATACCCCGCTTGGGTCCCATCGCCATCCATGCTGGTCGGCAAGATTACCCCCGCCCCTAAGCCCTCGCACTGTCTTGCCCATTCCACCGCGTCTTTCCCCACCGGTTGTGTGCCCCCCGCCACCACCAGTTCAAACCCGGACGCCGTGGCTCTATTCCGACGCGCGTCAATCGCCACGGTAACATGCTCCGACCCAAACTTCGTCGCCGCCTCACTGACGAGCGCCGGGCGTTTTACCGCCGCACTGTTCATGGAGACCTTGTCCGCGCCCGCCTGGATCAGCAGTTCGATATCGTCCAGTGCGGCAATGCCGCCCCCGACCGTGAGCGGTATCTCTATGACCGCCGAGACGTACCTCACCCATTCCAGCCGCGTCTTGCGGTTTTCGATCGTGGCGGCGATATCCAGCATGGCCAGCTCATCAGCCCCTTCTCGCTGATAGAATGAGGCATTGTCCACTGGATCGCCCGCATCCTTCAGATCTGTGAAATGTATCCCCTTGACCACACGACCATTCTTCATATCCAGACACGGCATGATCTTTACCACTGGCATGATTCCTCCCTCACAATTCCGCTGAACACGTCCGGGATCTGTCGCTTACAAGACGGTGGCTCACGAGGACGCTTTTATCCGGCGCGCCCCGCGGAAAAGCGTCCACGACCGCAAGAGGCGACCCGCCGGGTCAGGCGGGTTGAACGGGGCGCTGGCCTATGGGCGATGAGGATTGTATCCGAACCGAGGGGCCGAGGGAAGGCCGTTGCCTCGCGTCACTCCGGAGTGCCCGGTGAGGTAGCTGGTGGGAAGAGTGAACCGAGGCACACTCCGCTCCGCACGGCGGGCCGGGATGCGCTCGCACGACGGAGGGCAGTTCCATGCCACGCATCGAATGAGACTTCCTCGGAGAGAAGGAGCTTCCCGACGGCGGCTCCTATGGCGTACACACGCTGCGAGGCATGAGGCACTTCCACACTACCGGCGTTCCGATATCGTTGGAGCCGTACTTTACCTAGGCGGTACCTGGTACCGGCGAAGGGTTACGTCCTGGATTGTGCCGATGCGACCGTCAGTTTCTTCCACGCAGCAGCAGGCCGGCGCAGCCGCGGAGCGGCATCCGCTGGCGGCAGACCACGTGGGGCCGATATAATGGGCGAGCCGTGGACCCCAGAGCCCCTTCGCGAACGTCCCCGCCTGCGAGAATCCAGGAGAGTCCTTACCCGGTGAGGAAGCGACACGTTGTCTCTGTGCCTGCGTCCGCTATTGCGTCCCCCGGTATTGCATTGGACAGCTTGCGAAAATAGACCCAAGAGAGTGACGGTCAGCTGTTGATGTCCTCAACCGTTTTTCGCCAATGTTCAATGATCATTGTGGTGTCTACTGTGGGCAAGAACTTTATGCCCCGCCCCGCCCATTTCTTCGCGTCGGCGCTATCCAGCCACAAGGTTCCCAGGGCGATGCCTTTTGCTCTCGCCTCCTTGATAATGATTCCCATTTTGTCTAAGACCAACGGGCTGTTCACTTGCCCTGGTATGCCCAAGGATGACGAGAGATCCCAAACGCCCATCATGAGGACGTCGATATTTGGAATCGTCACCAGTTGACTAATGTTGTCGATGGCCTCTTTTCCCTCCAGGAGCAATATGGTTACCACGACTTCATTTGCTTTCGTAAAATACGAGGCGTCGGTCCCCGCGTATTTCGCGGACCTCACACAAGGACAGGCTCCACGGATTCCTTCTGAACCGTATCGGGTGGCCTTCATTGCTGCAATAGCCGCCTCGTAATTCGTGATCTGGGGGACCATTATTCCTTCCGCACCAATATCCAGGGCCTGCCCGATCAAGAACGGATCGTTTTTCGCCACTCTTATGACCGGGGACGTATCGCACGCGTTCGCCGCACGCACCATATTCGTGGCTGTTTCAATCCCCAACGGACCATGCTCAAAGTCAATGATGACAAAATCAAAACCTGCATACCCGGCCAACTCAACAATTGCGGGACTCGGGATTTGCACGAAGGTCCCCAGGAGACGTGGTTTGGTTTTCAGCTTCGCCTTTAGATTCATCTGCCGTGCCTCCTCATCAATCGCTCCGTTCTAAGACGTGTGGGACCCAAATGACGACGTGCGAAAAACCCTTTTTCGCCACGTGGGTCACATCATGGCACATACCACTACACCACTTCCGGGAAAGTGTCTTCTAATTTCGCCTCGGTACACCGCCTGCTTCGCGGGGGTCTCCCAGGATGCAGACGGGGACGTCCGTTCTGACGCACGTCGACAGTTCGCGGCTGGACGGCATCCGACGTCGGCCATGCCTCGAGACGCCAGGCAGGATGCCCCGGGCAATGACCTGACGGGGGCCCTCGGTGGCGACGCCCAATGCAAAGGGAGAGGAGGACCGTCGATGCGAGGTCATGCCGATGCCGTGTGACGACGCCCCCTGAAGCGCACGCCAACGAGCGAGTCGATCGGCAGCGAGACGGTACCGAGCGGTTTGCGGGGTGTCACGCGGCTGTACCTCCCGATGCACTCTGGTGTCTGGCGTGTACGCGATCAAGCCCATCGCAGGACCGCGGCGTGCCTGTCCGCGTTTGGCCTTGACAGGGGACTGCGGGACGTGATATCCGGGCACCTAGGTCGTCTCCTCCTCTTCGGGAGTCATCCCGGGGCTCAATGCGAGAATACCTCCATGGGCGCAGCGATCTTTGCTGAAGGAAGCATAGCCCGAGTCGTCCCCCCGACGCCGGATCTCCAAGGACGGTCCTTGGGGCGAATGCACCGCCGCGGTCGCCGCCCGCCGCCGGCCGTCTTCCGGGGCGAGCGGTCTGTGTGGTGGACGGCGCCCCTTCGGATTGGAGATCGATTTCCGGTACGAAGCGGGTGATTCCTGTTCTTTGTGGCGTCCCCCCGCCTCCTCGGTCGTGCCGTGCGACGAATGGGAGTTGGTCTCACCACCGCTATGCATACGCTTTCCGGCGCCGGAGGGGCCGGCTGTCTGTTCGAGCCCCCGAAGAGTAGGCGGAATGAGCGGATTACATCAGAAGGGAGGGCCACAATGAGACGGAGACAGGTTTTGTTCGCGGTCGTTCTGTTGGTGGCAGTGATTGCGGTTCTGGGGGTACTGGTCCAGACCTCAACGGCGGGGACGGCGCCCTACCAGTACAAGTGGCGGATGAGCCAGACCCACCCGGCCGACAGCCCCTTCGGCAGGGCAGCGGAGGCGTTCGCCGCGGAGGTGAAACAGCGGACCAACGGCCGGATCGAGATCACCGTGTATCACGCCGGCGCGCTGGGCGACTGGACGCTGAGCGACGAGTTGGTGATGCGGGGGAGCGTGGAGCTGAACCTCGGCCCTGTAGCCCCCACCTATGACCCCCGGCTGAACATCGCGTATTACACTCCGTACCTTTTCAAGACTTTCAAGGAGGGCAGGGCCGCCTATGCCAAGGGAGGCTGGATCAACCAGATGATTGACAACCTCTTTGCGGGTGTGAACATCAAGGGGCTATCGGTCCTCCCCCTGGGCATGTCGGGGATTACGGTGCGCAAGGTCCCGCCGAGCCCCGGGGACCCCGATGTTCCCAAGGGCCAGAAGATCAGGGTGATGCCCCTTAAGGTCTGCGAGCTGACTTTCAAGCGCCTGGGCTACATCCCGGTTGCCATCCCGTATACCGAGGCCTACAGTGCCATCGAAACGGGAATTGCCGACGGCCAGATGGGTGGCCCTCCCTTCCAGGGACACGAGTTCCGGGACGTCCAGGGGGCCTGGATCCAGTACAACGATTTCGTCGAGACCCACTGGTTCAAGCTCACCCGCAAGCTCTTCGACTCCCTGACGCCAGAGGACCAGAACATCGTCATCGAGGCCGCCGAGCGCCAAGGCGAGAAGCAGTGGGAGCTCGCGCTCTCCCAGGATGAGGAGTACCGCCAGAAGATGGCCGCCCGGGGCCTGAAGATCGTCACGCTCTCGGACGCGGAGCTGGAGAAGATCGCCACCGCCATCCGCGCCGACGTCTGGCCGGAGCTGGACAAGGTCATTGGCAAGGCGATCATGGACGTTGCCCGGAAGAACGTCGGAGTGACTGTGAAGTAACCGGTCGGGGAGCAACGCCCGACCCTCAGAGCACTCGTGGATGGCAGGAGGCTTGAGCGGCGCTCAAGCCTCTTGCCGTGTATTGGGTGGTGCCAATATGGATGCGTCCTCTTCCCCCATAGCGCAGCGCATCGTCCTCCCGATCTGGTACGGTATGATCAAGGTCCAGCGCGTCGTCCTCGTCGCATGCTCGGTCTTCATCACCGTACTCGTCTTCGGCGCGGTCCTGATGCGCTATATCTTCCATTACCCGGGCATGGAAGTCGAGGAGATCGCCACCCTGGTCGCCTTCTGGCTCTATTTCACCGGGGCCATATATGGCGCGTACGAGCGCAGTCACATCAAGACCGAGTTGATTCACCTCGTCCTGAAGCAACCGAGGCGGTATGCCGTGGCGAAATCCGCCGCCAGCCTCATCACCCTGCTGCTGGCCTGCATCATGGCGTACTGGGGCTACACGTTCTTCGTCTGGGGCATCCAGAAGGGGGCGCGCTCGCCGGTGCTCCAGATGCCCATGATCTACGCGCAGAGCAGCATCTTCGTCGGCGCGGTATTCATGTCCTTCTACTTCCTCGTGGAGTTGGTGGACAACATCCGTCAGGCCCTAGGCCTGGCGCCCGTCACCATGCCCCCAGGGGCGGAGTAACCAGCCGTGGACATTGCCATTGACCTGATCATCCTCTTGGTGCTTCTCGCCTTGGGCGTGCCGATCCCGTTCTGCTTCATGGCCGCGGTGCTGTTCCTGATTGCGGTCCATGGCTTCAGCTTCGAGTTTCTCCTGCCTATCTCCTTCTTTGGCTTGAACTCGCTGACACTGCTCTCCGTCCCCTTCTTCATCATGGCCGGGGGACTCATGGGCTCGTCCGGGATCGCCGAGCGGCTGGTCAAGATCGGCATCGCCCTGGTAGGGAGATTCCGGGGGGGGCTGGGAGGGGCCACGGTGGTGGCCACCGCCATCTTCGGCGCCATCGCCGGTCTCTGCTCGGCGGCCGTGGCGGCCATCGGCAGCATCATGATCCCCCGCATGGAGGCCGAGGGGTATCCCCGAGGGCATGCGACCGCCCTGGTCACCGTCTCCTCCGTCCTGGCGCAGCTCATTCCGCCCAGCGTCCCCATGATTCTCTACGCGTGGGTGTGCCGCGTGTCGGTTGCGTCGTGCTTCCTATCCACCATCGGGCCGGGGATCGTCTCGATCTTTCTCTATTGCTTCATCAACTGGTGGATGTGTCGCAAGATCCCCTCCATCAATGTGTATCCCAAAGTAGGGCTCTGGCAGCAGACCCGCGAGGTGGGGCAGTCCATCTACCGGGGCACGTTCAGCTTGATGGGCGCCCTGATCATCATGGTTGGGATCTACGGCGGATTCACCACGCCCACCGAGGCCGCCACGCTGGCCGTGATCTATACCGTCTTCGTGGGCTTTGTCATCTACAAGACGCTGTCCTGGCGCGAGCTGGGCCGGACCCTCTTCACCACGGCGACCACCAGCGGGGTCGTCATCATGATGCTTTTCTTCGTCATAATGCTCAGCCGGCTCTATGTCATGCTCAACGTCCCGCAACGGCTCATCAAGGCGATGACGGGCATCTCGGACAATTACTACATCATCCTGGCCATGGTCAACGTGTTCCTCATCCTCATCGGCATGCTCATGGACGACTTCAGCGGCACCCTCCTGTCGGCGCCCCTCCTGCTGCCGCTCATGAGGCACATCGGCGTCAGCCCCTACCATTTTGCCGCCATCCTGGGGACAAACCTCGGCCTGGGGAACGTGACACCTCCGTGCGCGCCGATCCTCTACCTGGGCGGGCGGATGGCCAACTGCCCCTTTGACAAAATGATTGGACCGGCGACCGTGTTCATGGTCTTCGGCAGCATCCCGGTCATCCTGATCACCACCTACTGGCCCGACCTGGCACTGTTTCTTCCTCGCCTGATCATGGGAGTGGAGTAGGGGCGGCGGCCGCACGGAATACCCAAGGACACGAGCGCGTCGGTGGGGCGTAGGGCGAGGCGTCGCTTTTGAAACAACTTGTCAGGAAGACGCCCACCGCCCTCGACCGCGCCAATCCCTCTCGGATCGGTCGCGAACCGCGGAGGAGGGTTGGTATCGCCAGATTGATCGGATGAGCGCTCAGGGGTCCCGCTGCTTGCTCGCCCGATAGTCGCCTTCCGCCGGAAATCCCTCGCGCGTCCTCCCTTTCTCTGACCGGGATCGGACAAACCCTTACATCGCCGCGCGCAAACATCCCACACAAAAAATGGTGTTTGCCTGATTCCAGGCTGCACGTTACCGCCATACAATCAGCCAGCCGCTCGGCATCGCACCGCGGCGTCGGCGCGCAACGGGAACGCCGTGCGGCCGACCGAACCCCCACGGCGACGATCCCGACGAACGGGAGGGCGGAGGTGACCATGGAGACCATCGTCGCGTACACGGATCAGGAGCCGCCGAGGAATCTGTACCCCCAGCGCATCGTCTCGCCCGTCCGGTCGGGCCCCTGCTGCTTCACGGACATGGAGGAGATCGGCGAGTCCCAGGCCGACCGCCGCTGGGTCTTCCAGTACAAACGCTGCACGACGTGCGGGTTCGCGCTGCGGGTGATCCTGCGCGAGATCCCGGATGCCGCGTTGGCCGCCGAGCTCCGAGTCATCCTGAAAAACGCATTCGTGCGCAACGTCCCCGAGTAAGAGTACCCGTGCCGGTCGACGGAAAGGATGAGGTCATGATCCTTGCCACGGTCCTCAAGAAGGGCGGTGCCGACGCGTCCACGTCTGCCACGGCAATACGACGGGGTGTAGGCGCGATGTGCGCTGCGTTCTTTCTTGCGGTCCTGCCCGCACCGGCACGCGCCCTTCCGCCGGGCGAGGTCTTCGAGGCGGTCAAGGATGCCGTGGTTGTGGTGAAGACCCTGGACACGCGGGGCCGGCTGAAAGGCCAGGGGAGCGGTGTGTTGATTGCGTCTGGCCGGGTTGCCACCAACTGCCACGTCGTACAGGGAGGCGCCGCCTACCAGGTGGGCAGGGGAGAACACAAGTTTGCCGCCACCGTGTATGCGGAAGACCGAGGTAAAGACATCTGCCTTCTCGATGCCGAGGGTCTTCAAGGGAAACCGGCGCGGCTCGGCCAATCGGCAACTCTCAAAGTCGGGGATCCCGTCTATGCGGTGGGCGCACCGAGAGGCCTGGAGCTTTCCCTGTCCGACGGTATCGTCGCGCAGCTCCGGGGTGGACCGCCTCCCTTGATTCAGACCACGGCGGCCATCTCCCCCGGTTCAAGCGGGGGAGGGCTCTTCGACGGGGAGGGCAGACTGGTCGGCCTGACCACGCTTTACGTGAGAGGCGGGCAGAGCCTGAACTTTGCCATGCCCGTGGAGTGGATCGGCGATGTCAAGCCGGGCCGAAAGCCGGCCGTCGAGGCCCGCGGCCAAACCGAATGGCTGAAGCGGGCTGTCGTCCTTGAAGAGGGTAAAGACTGGCAGGGGCTGCTTGATTGGTGCCGGAAGTGGACGAATGACGAACCGGGGAATGTCAACGCTTGGTACGGCCTCGGGGTCGCGTACGGCAAGCTCAACCTTTATCAGGACGCCATCGGCGCTTTCCGCCAAGCCGTCCGCATCAATTCCAGGGATGCCCGCAGCTGGACCAACCTCGGGGTCGCGTACGGCAAGCTCAACCGTTATCAGGACGCCATCGGCGCCTTCCGCCAAGCCGTCCGCATCCATCCGACGTATGCCCGCGCCTGGTACAACCTCGGAGTCGCTTACGGCAAAACCGGCAACCGGACATCCGCCCTGGATTCCGTCCGGGCACTGCGACGCCTCGATCCGGAAAGCGCCGACAAGCTTTTCAACGTGATCGTGCCGCGCTGACGCAGTAGACAATGGCACGAGTCGTGGCGGCGTCCGACGGGCGGCGTCGATGATCCGTCACGCGCCGGCGTCATGGCGCAGCGGTGCTCGGCGTCGGCCTGAAGGTCGGCGCTGCGTAGTCCATCCTGTTGCGCGTCAAGACTCGTCAAGGCCACCCTCACCTTCACGGCGGCGAGGCCTTGAGGGTGGCTCGGCTTCCAGGGGTATCGTCGGCCCAGGCAGCGCAGGTCAGGGACAGCACGCCAAGGCTCAAGAGAATCGCGCTGCGGGGCACGACGGCCCGTGCGTGCATGACGCCCTCGCAATAGACATCGCGTTGGCATTTAGCCGCTACCAGTCAGCGATGACCGCGTCAATGGACACGTCAGGCGTGAAACCACCCGGTGACAGGCCGCCAGCCGGATCGCCGTCCGGGTGTCGAATGCTGCGTGCTCCCAACTGAAGCGGAATAGATCCGAGGCATCGATAGCCGGAAGTAATGGACGAGGCGAGCACACGTGATCGCCCCGGCAACGCCGAGGCGTTGAGTTCCCACACACCGCGAGTGCCGAGGATGTCCCCGACGTGCCTGCCTGCTTGCGCGTGGAACCGAGTCAGCGGGACGCGGACACCGGATCGGGCTGGGAGATCACCAGGTGGCCGCGTTCCTTGAGGGCTGTATCGCAGTGTGGTCTGATGCGGCGGTCGGGTCGATCCCAACTCTCGGTCCCGGACTGCGCCTGCCGCCGGTCGAAAAGGACTTCGACCGTCTCCGCACCACCGTAGAAGGAGGCCCAAGTCACCCACAGCTCAGGCCGGTCACGCGCGATGATGACGAGCCACCGCGGCATGTCGCGGTTCCTCCAAAGCCGGGAAACGAGAAAATGCAGGTGCCACGGACGCGGACACCAGAAACCTTACCTCTGTCAGCCGGGAGGCGCAAGGGCAAACGACGAGATCGCGTTCTCGACCACCGGTTGTGACCGTCATGCGAGTGGCGACGGGATGGCGTTTCCGGCGGCGCGTCGGGTTCGGGAGGCACCAGCCTTCGTAGCGAGATGCGCTGGCGTGGGATGGGAGTAGACGTAGGGTTTAAAGTATGTCGATAACGCGCCGGGTAAGAGGGAACCCGGCCGTTTGTTCGGGGTCAAGACAAAACCCTCCTGTCGATGCAGACCGCTTGATGCATCGCGTTCCCTCCCCACTTCCATCGTCCCCCGAGACGAATTCGTGGCGATCTCCCGTGCCGCATTGTGCTCCTGCCATTCGGCTGGCTCGTAGCCCCGAGCGAGGTACCTGGCCTGCTCCGGGCTCCTGACAGGGGGGGACGCCGCTGTCCCGCCGCGAGGTGCGCTGCAGCGGCCCCGCCACGTTGCGGTCACGCGTCGCCGACACCCCAGGGACGACGTCTGCTATAATAGGAAGCGCGTAGCTTCTGAAGCACGGTAGTGGGGCACTTAGGTGTGGAAAGGCCGGTGCGTACTCTGATGCCTTGCCGGGCGAAAATAAACTATGCTACACAGCAGCGGCCGGGTCTCCGATGATGAAAGTGCTTTAGAACCTACGTCCCCTCCGAGAGGCGAAATATGAGCTTGCGCGATCACATCGCCGCCATTCTGGTGCGGCGGCACCCGCGGGTGGAAACTGTTCTCGGATATCGCCAGGCGGCGGTTTTGCTTCCCCTGTATGAAACGGAGACGGGGCCGCATTTTCTCCTGACCAAGCGGACCGAACGGGTGCCGACCCACAAGGGGCAGATCAGTTTCCCCGGCGGAGGGTTCCAGGACGGCGATGCAGACCTGCTCGCCACCGCGCTGCGCGAATCGGAGGAGGAGATCGGCCTCCGGCCGGCGGATGTGGACGTGGTGGGGGTGCTGGATGACACCGTCACCGCCGCATCGGCTCACGTCGTGAGGCCGTTCGTGGGATTCGTACCGCACCCGTACCCGTTTCGCCTCGCCTCGTTCGAGATCGAGCAATTGGTTCACCTCCCGCTGCGTCCGCTCCTGGAGGCGAACTGCTTCCGGGAGGAGATCTGGGACCGAGACGGGCGCCCGCACTCCGTGTTCTTCTACGAGCATGACGGCCAGACGGTCTGGGGCCTGACGGCCAGGATCCTGAAACAATTTGTCGAGGTGGTCGGGGCGCCACTCCAGCGGGACGGCCACGTACGATAGGCCTCCCGACCCTGGGCTTTTTTCTTGACAGCCCTGGGGTGCCAAGTTAGCGTCAAAACGGACGCACCGCCCGAGGCCTCGCCCATGGTCGCGTCGGCTTGGGTCTTTCGGTTGTGTCTCGCGAGTCCCGAGCCGTGGACTGCAGCCGCGACGGGCATTGCTAACCGATCATGTCCTCAACGTTAGAAGCTACACAGGCTGGCCGAGAGAGTCAGGCGGCGGTCACGCCGGCCCGCTTGGCATTCGTGACCTCGACCCCGCTCACGGTGTCTGAGGGGAGCGGCACCTATGTGGGGATCCGTGAGCTGGCGCGGTTTCTGGAGGAACGGCAGGTCCGCATCACCACCTACGCGCCCACGTTCTGGTCGCCCAGTTTCACGCTGAAGCGCTTGCTGTTCAACATATCGATCGCCAAGCGGCTTCGGGCCGAGCAGCACGATTGGGTGGTCGGCTTCGACCTGGACGGTTTTCATTATGGGCGCAAACCCGTGGCGCCCTACGTCGCCAGCATCAAAGGAGTCATCGCCGACGAGTTGCAAAACGAGCGCGGATTCGTTCGGCTCATGCTGAGTGTCCAAGCGGCCTTCGAGAGATTGGCGGTGCGTCGTGCGCACGTGGTCGTCGCCACCAGCGCCTATTCGCGTGACCGAATCGTGGACGCGTACGGGATTCCCGGCTCCAAGGTGGTCATAGTGCCCGAGCTAATCGACCTCCGCGGGTGGGCGGCGGATGTGGGGGAGCCCCGCACCGACGAGGCGGACCCGCCCGCGGTACTGACCGTGGCCCACATGTATCCCCGGAAAAATCTCCCGGTGTTGCTCCGGGCCTACGCACGGTTGCGGGCGGACGGCGTTGCCTTCCAGGGGTGGATTGTCGGCGACGGGCCATGTCGCCGGGACTGGGAGCGCCTGCGGGACGACCTGTCGCTTCGAGGGCACGTGGAGTTTCTTGGAACAGTTTCGCGGCGGGAGCTGGCGGAACGGTACCGGCGGGCGGCCGTCTTCTGCCTGCCGAGCCGACAGGAGGGATTCGGGATCGTCTTCCTGGAGGCCATGGCCCACGCCAAGCCGATTGTGGCGGCCAGGGCCGCAGCCGTTCCCGAGACCGTGGCCGACGGGGAGGTCGGCATCCTCGCCGACCCGAACGACCCCGACGCCTTCGCGCAGGGTCTGGCGGCTCTCCTGACGGATCGGGGTCTGCGTCGGCAAATGGGCGAAGCGGGCCGTCGTCGCGTCCAGGCGTACCGCGCCGACCGCGTGGCGGGGTTGTTTCTGGAACGAGTCCAGGCGGCCCTCTCAGGCTGCTGAAAAAGGCCCATCTGCTGCGTTGCCGCGCTCGCGCGCTCGTTGCGGCGTACCTGGAGTACGCCTCACTCGGCGCCTCGCGCGTCGCCTTGCATTTGGACCTTTTTGAGCAGCCTTCGCGATGTTCGCTTTTGAAATGAGGAGACCCGGGATGATTCGAGTGACGAAGCGGGTGGAGTTCTGCGCCGCCCACCGTTACGTGAACCCGCGCTGGGGCGAGGAGGAAAACCGGCGACGGTTCGGGAAGGCCGTGAACCTTCACGGGCACAACTACGTCCTGGAGGTCACGATCCAGGGAACGCCGGCCCCCGACACCGGGATGGTCATGGACCTGAAGGCCCTCAAAGACCTCATCGGTGACGCGGTGCTGGACCGCCTCGACCACAAGAACCTGAACGTGGATGTGCCCGCGTTCGCGGAGCGACTCCCGACCCCGGAGAACCTGGCGGTTGTGATCTGGGAGCTCATCGCACCGCGCCTCACGGACGGCGGCCTCTACCGTGTGCGCCTGCACGAGGACGACGGGACCTACGTCGACTACTACGGCGGGGGCGGGCGGTCGTGAGCGCGCGCGCCGGCTCGACGGAGAGCGTGTCGATCGTGGATGTGACCCAATCCTTTCGTTTCGCGGCAGCCCATCGCATGCACAACCCACGCTTGTCGGCCGAGGAGAACCGCCGGCGGTACGGTCGCTGCAATCATGTGAACGGGCACGGCCACACCTACCGCCTCGCGGTGACGATCCGGGGGCCGATCGCGGACGAGACCGGGAGCGTGGAGGGTAGAGCACTCCTGGCCGAGGTGGTACGGGAGCGGGTGCTGGAGCGGTTCGACCAGGCCAACCTCGATGACCTGATCACGCCGGCGGACGGGGTGACCAGCACCACGGAGGTCCTGACGCTCCTCGTGTGGCGCCTCTTGGACGAGACCCTGCCGTCGGGCCGGCTCGTCCGGTTGCGGGTGGAGGAGACGCCCAACAATTTCTTCGAAATGGATCGCGGCGATTGAGGATGAGAGCGGCCGCCGTCCGGAAAGTGAGTCAGACATGATTCAGCCGTTGATCGTCGACCTGTTGAAGGAGCTGGGGGAAGATCCGTACCGGGAAGGACTCCTCAAGACGCCGGAGCGCGTGGCGAGCGCGTACGCGTATCTCACGTCGGGATACCAGCGAACGGTGGAGGAGGTCCTGAATGAAGCCATCTTCACGGAAGATTACGACGAGATGGTGGTCGTCAAGGACATCGAAGTCTACTCGCTGTGCGAACACCACCTGCTGCCGTTCTACGGGAAAGCGCACATCGCCTACCTGCCTGCCGGCAAGATCGTTGGGTTGAGCAAGTTGGCCCGGTTGGTGGACATGTTCGCGCGCCGTCTGCAGGTCCAAGAGCGGCTCACCACGCAGATCGCCGGAGCCCTGCAGGACGCGCTGCAGCCGGCGGGCGTTGCGGTGGTCGTCGAGGCGCGCCACTTCTGCATGATGATGCGCGGCGTCGAGAAGCAAAACAGCCAAGCGATCACCTCCTGCATGCTGGGCGCCTTCCGGGACTCGCGCATGACGCGCGAGGAGTTCTTGCAGCTTATCCACAACCACCGGACGCCGTGATCTGCGAGAAAGTGCGAATGACCAACTGCCGATGACCAATGACCAAAAGCGGATAATGGCACGTTACGAGCGTTCCCGTTGGTCATTGGGCCATTGGTCATTGGACATTGGGCGTGGGTCGTTGCTGCTTGACACCCCTGCATTGCCCTGGTATCACATCTCTACGATTCCATCGGCGTCGAGAAGGGCCTCCGCATGACGAGTCACAACAGTATCCGCTACAGCATCGCCGTCGTCTCCGGCAAGGGGGGCGTGGGAAAGTCCACGGTCGCCGTCAATCTGGCGGTGGCCTTGGCGCAATCGGGGGCGCGCACGGGCCTGCTGGATGCGGACATATATGGACCGAGCATTCCCATCATGACGGGCGTCCAACAGATGCCGCAGAGCCGGGCCGGCAAGATCCTTCCCCTGGAAGCCCATGGGCTTCGACTGATGTCGCTGGGGTTCCTCATGCCCGAAGGGGCGCCCACGGTGTGGCGCGGCCCCATGGTGGCCGGGGCCATCCAGCAGTTTCTGCGCGATGTGGACTGGGGGGCCTTGGACTACCTGGTCATCGACCTGCCCCCGGGCACCGGGGACGCGCAGCTCACGCTGGCGCAGTCGCTTCCCCTCACGGGTGTCATCGTCGTCTTGACGCCGCAGGACGTGGCGACGCAGATCGCCAGCAAGGCCCTGGCGATGTTCCAGCAGCTCAAGGTACCCATCCTCGGAATCCTGGAGAACATGAGTGGGTTCGTGTGCCCCCATTGCGGCACGACCGCGCCCATCTTCAAGGAGGGCGGAGGTCGCCGGGCCAGCCAGGAGCTGGGCGTGACCCTGCTGGGCGAGATTCCCCTGGATCCCCTGGTGTGCCAGACGAGCGACCGCGGCGAGCCGATTGTGACCGCCCATCCGAAATCGCCGATGGCGGAGGCGTTCCGGCATGCGGCGGAGGCGATCGTGGCAAAGGTCCAGGCGGGGGTAGGGGCCGGTCCGATGATCCGGATGGGTCCGTAGGGTGCGGTCGGGGGCGGCATATGCGCGCAAACGGTGAGGAGTTGCTGGAGGTCGTCAGGCGGGAACTGGAGGCCATCCTCAAGGGCGGGAGGCGCATCACGGAGCGTGACCTCTTACGCCTGTCGGCGCAGACCGGTATCGACTACTCGACGGTGGTGCGCGTCCAGCACGAGCTGTCTTAGCGGAGAGCCTGCCGGCCTCGCGGGGCGTGCAGCGTCAACGGAGACGGAGACGACTGGTGGAGATCACAACGTTCGTCGTCGGTCCGCTGCAGAGCAACAGCTACCTGGTGGTCGACGAGGCGTCTCGCCGGGCCGTCGTGATCGATCCGGGCATGGAGAGCGAGGCGGTCCTGGATGCCGTGCGGCGCCAAGGGCTGCACGTGGATTCGATCATCATTACGCACGGCCACTTCGACCACGTCTTCGCCAGCGCACGCTTCAAGGCCGAGACCGGCGCCGAGATCGTGATGCATCCGGATGATCTCTCCCTGCTGGCCGAGGTGCCGGAGACGGCGCGCTTTTTCGGCATCAAGGCGCCGGTTCCGCCGAATCCGGACCGCCTGGTGCGCGAGGGCGATACCGTCACCGTGGGCAAGTTGTCCCTCGGCGTCCTCGAGACCCCCGGGCACACGCCGGGCAGTATCTCCCTGCGCCTCGACGACGCCGTGTTCGTCGGAGATACGCTCTTCGCCGGATCGGTGGGCCGAACCGACCTGACCGGGGGCTCCCTGGAGGTGCTGCTCCGCTCCATCCGCGGCAAGCTGCTCGCGCTTCCCGATCGGACCGTGGTGTACGCGGGGCACGGTCCGGCGACGAGCATCGGAGCGGAGCGGCGCGACAACCCGTTCCTCCAATCCGGAGGCGGCTGAGGATGGGCGCGCCGGATCATCGCGCCTCGGCGCGCGCGGTGCAATCCGTCCCGTACGTCGTGCTCACGGTGAGCGACAGTCGCACCGAGGCGACCGACGAATCCGGGCGGCTGGTGCGCGGCCTCTTCGACGGCGCCGGACACGCGCTGGTGGACCACGAGCTGGTGCGGAACGTGCCGCAGGCCATCCAAGCGGCGGTGCGCCGGTTTCTTCAGGGGCCGGCCCTGTGTTTGGTCACGACCGGCGGAACGGGCGCGGGGCGCCGCGATGTCACCATCGAAACCGTGGCCCCGTGCGTCGAGAAGGAACTTCCGGGCTTCGGAGAGCTGTTCCGCCGCTTGAGTTACGAAGAGATCGGCAACGCCGCCATGCTGAGTCGGGCGTTGTGTGGAGTGAGCCGGGGGAAGGTGATCTGCTGTCTCCCGGGATCCGAGGCGGCAGTGCGTCTGGCGCTGAGCAGGCTGTTGCTCCCGGAGCTGCCGCATCTGGTCTGGGTCGCGAGCCGATGATGGCCGCCCGCTCTGACAGGGAAGGAGGAGGGTGATGCCGGAGCAGGAGCGGAAGCAGAAGCGCACGGAGGGCGCGCCGCCGGCCGAAGGTGGGCAGGGCTCGGGTGCGGTGACGGCCAAGGGAAAGAAACTGAAGGATGAGATGGACCGGTTGGTGGATGAGATCGACGACGTGCTGGAGGAGAACGCCGAAGAGTTCGTGAAGAGCTACGTCCAGCGCGGTGGAGAGTAGCGCCGCGCCCGGCCCGACGACGTGTCAGCGAGGACTGCCCATGCCGATTTACGAGTACGTCTGCGACAAGTGCGCGCACGCGTTCGAAAAGCGCGTTGCCTCCAGTCAGGTGCGGGTTCGCTGCCCACAGTGCGAGAGCGCCCGCGTGACCCGTCAGTTCTCCACCTTCGCCTTCAAGGGCGAGCGGGGGTTTGTCGGGTCGAGCAGTGGAGGGTGCGCGGGCTGCTCGAGCGGCGGGTGAGGGACGTGCAGCCACTGATCTCCCGCGGGACGGGGGAATGATCACCGCGAAATTCCGGACCGGATGGCTGGGGTGGTTCCCCAGCCATTGGCGTCTCTGCCGGACGCGTTTGCGCTTGCGATGGGGCGTTGGAGCGGGGCGAAAGGGCTTGACACCCCTTCGAACCAGTTTAATATAAACTTCGGATTTCGTGCTCGCACGCATCGCGCTGTCGCACGCTTCACACGGGCACTGGGATGACGGGGAAGCGCGGCGTGCGTTGGAGGCATGTGGACCATGAGTGAGCCGGAGAACAAGCTGAATTCCCTGAGGAAGACGATGCGGAAGTTCTCGGGACAGCTCCCGCACACGGAGGCGGAGAGCCCGCGGACGATCACGCAGTATGAGACCGACATCGAGAATCTCCAGGCGCAGGTCAAGGCGCTCGAGGAGGAGATGTTCCATCTGCGCCGCCGCCTGGAGCAGACCCCCAAGGAGTTCGAGTTTCTCCGCACCAAGCTCAGCCAGTCCCGAGAGCAGTTGGATCAGGCGCAGCATCAGAACGAGCGGTTGGTCGGGGCCCTGAGCCAGGCGAAGGAGCAGATCGCGGCGCTCCGCGCCGAGGTCGACAAGCTTGCGGCCCCGCCGTCGAGCTATGGCACGATTCTCCAGACCCATCCTGACGACACCGTGGACGTGTGGACAGGAGGGCGCAAGCTCAAGGTCAACGTGACACCGGGCGTCGACCCGGCGGAGCTCCGGCGCGGTCGCGAAGTCATTCTGAACGAGGCGCTGAACGTCGTGGACCTTGGCCGCGGGGACCCGCAGGGCGAGATCGTGCGCCTGAAGGAACGCCTCGACGAGGGGCGCGTGATGGTGGCGCTGCGGGCGGACGAGGAGCGGGTCGTCGAGCTGTCCGCCGGCCTCGGGGCGACGTCGCTGCAGGCGGGGGATCTCCTGCGGCTCGACTCCAAGGCGGGCGTGGTTCTCGAAAAGCTTCCAAAGGCCGAGGTCGAGGACCTCGTCTTGGAGGAAGTCCCCAACATCACGTACACCGACATCGGTGGCCTGGCGGCGCAGATCGACCAGATCCGCGATGCGATCGAGCTGCCGGTGCTGTACGCCGAGCACTTCGCGGTGCACAAGCTGTCGCCCCCGAAGGGCGTCCTGCTCTACGGGCCGCCCGGCTGCGGCAAGACGCTCATTGCCAAGGCGGTAGCCAACGCCTTGGCCCAGCAGCTCAGCCAGCAAACGGGACACCCCAGCAAAGCCTACTTCCTCAACGTGAAGGGCCCCGAACTGCTCAACAAGTACGTGGGCGAGACCGAACGAAAGATCCGCGAGATCTTCAGCAGGGCGCGGGAGAAGGCCAGCGCCGGCGCGCCCGTGGTGATCTTCTTCGACGAGATGGATTCCCTCTTCCGGACCCGCGGCTCCGGCATCTCCTCGGACGTCGAGTCCACCATCGTCCCGCAGTTCCTGGCGGAGCTGGACGGGGTCGAGGGGCTCCGCCACGTGATCGTGATCGGGGCCAGCAACCGCCAAGATCTCATCGACCCCGCCGTCCTGCGGCCGGGCCGCTTCGACGTCAAGATCCGCATCGACCGCCCCAACCGGGACGCCGCGCGCGAGATCTTCTCCAAGTACCTGACCAGCGATCTCCCCTGGGCCGCCACGGAACTGGCGGCGCACGGCGAGGACCCCGCGGCCACGGCCGCGGCGCTCATCGAAGCCGCTCTGATCGAAATGTTCGCGGGGGACGACGCGCATCGCTTCCTGGAGGTCACCTACGCGTCCGGCGAAAAGGAGACGCTCTACTTCAAGGATTTCGTCAGCGGTGCCATGGTCGAGAGCGTGTGCACGCGGGCGAAGAAGACCGCCGTGAAGCGCATGATCACCACCGGCGTCAAGGGAATTGCCGCGGCAGATCTGGTGGAGGCCGTGAAGGCGGAGTTCCGGGAAAACGAAGATCTTCCCAACACGACCAACCCCGACGACTGGGCGAAGATCGCCGGTCGGCGCGGGGAGCGAATCGTCCACGTCCGTCCGGTCTTCGATCGCGAGGCAAAGAAGCCCCGCAAAGTCGAGAACATCAGCACGGGGCACTACCTCTAATTGCCGATCCCGCGTTTCCGATCCGCAGGCAGGTACGCGCCGCCGCCTGTGGGGCGGCGTTCCAATCAGGACGCTGCGTGGCCGGTCGGCCTCCCGAGCCGCGCCGCCGCGCTGAAAGGATAACTGCATGGCCATCGAGAAGATCATGGGGAGCGAGACGGAACTGGGCATCACCTCCCGATCCGCGTCCGCCTTCGACCCCGTGGGCAGTTCGATTTTCCTCATCAACGCCCTCCCCGAGGCGCACGGTCGCGCCATGTGGGACTACACGGGGGAGAACCCTCTGCTGGATGCTCGGGGCTACGAGGTGACGGGAGAGCGGGAGCGGCCCAGCGCGCAGGACAACCGGGCCATCAACCGGGTGCTCACCAACGGGGGTCGGTGGTACGTGGATGGGGCGCACCCGGAGTACTCCACGCCCGAAACGAGCAACGCCCGGGACCTGGTCCTCTTCGAGAAGGCGGGCGAGCGGATCGCCGATCGCTGCCGGGAGGCGGCCAACCGCACGCTCCCCCCGCACCAGCAACTGGTTCTCTACAAGAACAACAGCGACGGGAAAGGGAACAGCTACGGCTATCACGAGAACTATCTGATGGCCAGGAGCGTGCCGTTCGAGGCGCTGGTGGAGGTGCTGACGCCGTTCCTGGTGTCCCGGATCGTGTTTGCCGGGGCCGGGAAGGTCGGCTCGGAGAACGGAGCGGAGCCCTGCGCATACCAGATGTCCCAGCGGGCCGACTTCTTCGAGACCCTGATCGGACTGGACACCATGGCCAAGCGGCCGATCATCAACACGCGCGACGAGCCGCACGCCGACGAGGAGCGGTACCGCCGCCTCCACGTCATCGTGGGCGATTCGAACATGTCCGAGGTGAGCACGTACCTCAAGGTGGGGACCACGGCCCTCGTCCTCGCCATGGTGGAGGACGGGGCGCTCCGGCGGGACCTCGCGCTGGAGGACCCCGTGCGGGCCATCAAAGAGATCTCCCACGACACCACCTGCACGCGGAAGGTCCGCCTGAAGCGGGGGAAGGAGTTCTCGGCCATCGAGCTGCAGCGGGAGTACCTGGACCTCGCCCGCGCCTACTACGCCACGGTCGAGCAGTCGCCCCAGGTGACCGACCTCCTCGAGCGCTGGGAGCGAGTCCTCGCCCAGCTCGCGGAGGACCCGCACCAGTGCGCCCGCGAGCTGGACTGGGTCATCAAGCACGAGCTCATCCGCTCCTACATGAGCCGGAAGGAGGTCGGCTTCGACGACCAGCGGATCAGCATGCTGGATTTGCAGTACCACGACATCCGGCGCGACCGAGGGCTGTATTACAGGCTGTGTCGGGCAGACCAGGTGAACCGGCTCTTCGACGACGAGACGGTCGAGCAGGCCACGGCGGTTCCGCCGCAGACGACGCGTGCCAAGGTGCGCGCCGATTTCATCAATTTCGCCAACGAGCGCAACAAATCGTACGACGTCGGCTGGTCCTATCTGAAACTGAACGATCGCTACCAGCGCACCATCCTGTGCAAGGACCCGTTCAAACCCACCGACCCGCGGGTGGACGAGCTGATCAGCTCCGGCTGAGAGCGAGCGGAACGGTGGTTGTCATAAAGGGAGGGGTTTCGGCTCTGTCGGCGCGTGCCGAACGGCCGGGTCTCAACACGACACCGCTGTGATGACGGAAAGGAGACGGACGACGATGCTGCCCAAGACGATGCAGGACGCCATCAACGAACAGATCCAGAAGGAGTATCATTCCTCGTACCTGTACCTGGCCATGGCGGCCTACTGCGAGGCGAGCAATCTGCCGGGGTCGGCCATTTGGATGCGGGTCCAGAGCAGGGAGGAGCTGACGCACGCCATGAAGCTGTTCGAGCACATGGTGGACCGGGGCGGACGCGTCACGCTGCAAGCCATCCCGCAGCCGGCGGCGGAGTACAAGTCGGCGCTGGACGTCTTCGAAAAGGTGCTGGCCCACGAGCAGCTCGTGACGGCCTCCATCCACAAGCTGTATGCGCTCGCCGTCAAGGAGAACGATTACCCCGGCCAGATCATGCTGCAGTGGTTCGTCACCGAGCAGGTGGAAGAGGAGAAGAACGCCGGCCAGGTGGTGGAGCAGCTGAAGGCGGTCGGCGAGAGCAAGACGTCGCTGATGCTGCTGGATCGGCACCTGGGCAAGCGCGGCGGCGAGTAGCGGAGCGCAGTCTGCTGAAAAAGGGTTTCGTCAAGAACCCCTAGGAGCGGCGTGTACCTACGCCGCTCCTTTTTCTTGGGGAGAAGGGGGCGTGGGCGTCCGCGGGGGCGCTCCGGCCGTTGTAGATCGGCCCGCCGCCCCGCGCGTACTCCGCGAGGACGGCGACGGCTTGCGCCCGCCGCACGTCCTCGACCACGACGATCCCCCGCCGCGTGAGCGCCTGGGGCCAATCTGCCGGTTTGTCGCCCTCATCGAATCCCGTCGCGCGCACGTCCTCCTCGCGCGCGCCGCATACGATGCGCCGGATGCCGGACCACGGCACGGCGCCCAAGCACATGGCACAGGGAGCGGCGCTCGCCACCAATTCGCATGCCGGCCGGCCCGGCGCCGCGAGGTCGTGCGTGCGACGCAGACGCTGGGCCAGCATGATGGCCAGCATCTCGGCGTGCGCGGCGGAGCAGCGCTGCGACACCACCACGTTCACGCCCGGCGCGATGACGCGGTGCGTCTCGGCGTCGAAGACGGCTGCGGCGAAGGGTCCGCCGGTGCCTCGCCGCACGTTCTCCTGCGCCATGCGAACCACGAGATCCATGCGCTCCTCCACGGAGGGGAAGCGCGCGTCCGGGGGCGGGAGAGTGGTCGCAATCCAGTCGGGCAGTGCGAGCGCAACGCGGAACGGCCGCATAGGCACCTCCGCTAAGGCTTGTAGCGTGCGGGAGACATCTTGTCAAAGGGAACCGCCAGGGGTGCGCGGCCGAGGCGCGCCGCATCGCTTTCCTGCTTGACAGGCCTCCTCCGGAGCCAGATACTGCGCGCCTACCAGGCTGCTGAAAAAGGCCCATCTGCGGCGTTGTCGCGCCTCGGCACTCGTTGCGGCGTACCTCTGGTACGCCTGGACCCACCTGCGGCGGGTACCCCGGCCTCGGGTACCCATCCGAAGGATGGGTGCGCCGCCTTGCATCTGGACCTTTTTGAGCATCCTGGGAAGAACGTGCTTGTCAATAACCCGCCGGGAGCCCCGGAATGCTGACGACACTCATCGAGTGGTACCTTCGCACGCTGGAGACGGGCGGTTTCCTCCTGGTGGCTCTGCTCATGGCCATCGAGAGCTCCGTCGTGCCGCTCCCCAGCGAAGTGGTCATCCCCCCCGCCGCGCACCTGGGATGGACGAGTGACAAGCTGAGGCTCTTCGGCATTCCTTTGGCCGGGTGGTGGGCGCAGGGCGGACTGGTGGTTGCGGGGGCGATCGGGTCCTGGCTCGGCGCGACGGCGATGTATTGGGCGTCGCGGTGGGCCGGGCGGCCCCTGGTCCTGCGGTACGGCAAGTACGTGTTCATCCCCTCTCACAAGGTCATGGGCGCCGAACGCTGGGCGGCCCATTATGGAGCGATGGGAATTTTTGTCTCCCGTCTCCTTCCGGTGGTGCGCCACCTGATCGGCATACCCGCCGGGATCGTGCGCCTGGACTACCTGAAGTTCTCGCTGTACACCCTGCTGGGGTCGGCCGTCTGGTCCGCGGTCCTGTGCTGGGTGGGGATCACGATGGGGGCGGACCTGCGGCAGACCACAAACCTCACCCACACGCTGTCCAAGTGGCTCGGTCTGGGCGCTTTGGTTGTGGGTGGGTTGTACTACTTCTTCGTCCATCGCCACATGAAGGGCACCGTCGCCGAGCCACGTTCTACCTCGAAAGCGAGTCCCAAGTCCGATGCGTGAGACGCCAGCCTGCCCCAATTGCGGAACGGACCACCCCGGCGTCCTGACGGGAGACGTCTGTCCGGTGTGTGGAACACCACTCCCGCAGGACCGGCCCATGCGCCTCCGGCGGACTACCATTCTGTGGATCGATGATGATCGACTCCTCCTCAGCGTCTGCGGCGAGGCGTTCGAGCGGCGCGGGTATCGGGTCCTCGCCGTGAGCGACGGCGCGGCGGGGATCGTGCTCGCCGTGCGGGAGCACCCGGACCTGATCCTGCTGGATGTCATGATGGTCGGCATGAACGGCCTGGAGGTCTGCGAGCGACTGCGTGCGGAGCCGACGTTGGCCGAGACGCCGATCGTGCTCCTGACAGTCCTCGAGGACGCCGGCGTCCGCGATCGGGGGCGCGCCGTCGGGGCCACTGCCGTGTGGTCCAAGGTTCTCGGATCGGAGGAGCTGGTGGCCAAGGTGACGCAGCTCCTCGGCCCCGCGTCTCACTCCGCGACACGGTGACGCCGGTCCCGCCCCCGCATCGCGCGCCGCCTGGCAAACGATACCTTGCGTAGCGTTGGAAGAAGCGAGTCTTCAACAACGCGCTTGTGAGCGGACGCGGCGGCGATAGACGGCCGTTACAGATCGGACCCTGCGGGCGGTGACGCAGCCGGCGAGTGGCAGCCGTTGGTGGCAACAAACAGCGAATGCTGCATTATTGCTGCATTCGCAACGGCCTTGAAGAGGCCGTCGCAGTACCGTTCTTCCTCGAAGTGGCGCGCGAGGTCGCGCTGCAAGGTTTCCCAGAAGGTCTCGGGCGCGACCCGGCGAATCTCCTCGCCTCCGAGGACGGCGAAGCGCCGGGTCGCCGCACACGCATACACCAGAATCGCCCGCGATCGCTCTGCGTCGGCGAGTTCCCAATCCTGGAATAGTTGCCGCGCGCGGACTTGGTGGTCGTCCGCGGCCCGCTCGTCGATGATCAGGCCGATCGGCGCGGCGGCGTGCCGCCGCGCCGTGGCCAACCCCGCCTCGATCTGTTCGCGCTCGGTCGGCGTCAGGAACGGACGTCGGCGGAAAGCGCCCAGCAAGTCCACGACGGCGTCACGCCCGCGCGGGGAGCACCGCGGCGAGGGCGCCGCGCAGGCTCTCCACCAGGGTGTCCACCTGGGCCGCGGTGATCACCAAGGGCGGGGCGAAGGCGATGACGTCGCGCATGTTCCGGGTGAAGACCCCGCGGGCCTCCAGCGCCGCCTTCACCTTGCCGATGATCCCCTGGGCGGGATCGAAGCCGGCCTTGGTGGCGCGGTCCGCCACGAGCTCCACCGCGGCCATGAGGCCGAGGCCCCGGACGTCGCCGACGGCCTGGAAGGCCGTGAGCGTCTGCAGCCCCGCCAGCAGCCGCGCCCCCATCTTGGCGGCGTTCTCCACCAACCCTTCCTTCTCGAGGATCTCCAGGTTCCGGAGGCCGACCGCACAGCAGGTGGCGTGGCCGGAGTACGTGTAGGCGTGCATCCAGCGATCCGCGTAGGGGACCGCCTGCATGGCGTCGAGGATCTCCTGCGACACCATGATCCCGCCGAGGGGCAGGTAGCCGCTGGTGATCCCCTTGGCGAACGACAGGATGTCGGGCTGGACGCCCCAGCGCTTCAGGGCGAACCAGTCCCCGGTGCGCCCGAACCCGGTGATGACCTCGTCCGCGATGAACAGGACCTGGTGCTTGGTGCAGATCTGGCGGACCAGGGGGAAGTAGTCGTCCGGGGGGACGATGACCCCGCCCGCCCCCTGGACCGGCTCCGCAATGAAGGCCGCCACCGTCTCGGGGCCCTCCTGGAGGATCGTCTCCTCCAGCATCCGCGCCGCGGCCTGCCCGACGGTCTCGCCGGGCTGCACGCCGGTGAGGCGGTACGGGTACGGCGCGGCGGTGTGGATGAAATTGGGGACGAGCGGCTCGAACATCTTGGCGTACCCCGCGACCCCCGTGGCGCTCATGGCCGCCAGGGTGACCCCGTGGTAGCCGTACTGGCGGGAGATGATCTTCACCTTGGCCGGCTGCCCCTTGGCCTTCCAGTAGAAGCGCGCGGTCTTGAAGGCGCTCTCGTCGGCTTCCGCCCCGCCGCTGGCGAAGTAGGTGGCGACGAGGTTGGGGTAGGCGAGCTCCGTCAAGCGGTGGGCCAGCTGGATGGCCGGCACGTTGGCGGAGCCGACGTAGTTGGTGGCGTAGGCCAAGGTGGCCATCTGGGCGGCGGCCGCCTCCGCCAGCTCCTGCCGGCCGTGGCCCGCGTTCACGTTCCAGAGGCAGGCCAGGCCGTCGAGGTACTCCCGGCCCTCGGCATCGGTCAGGACGGCCCCCCGGCCTTTGACCCAGATGTGGGGGGCGGCGTGGTCCGCCGGGTGCTGGAGGGGGTGGAGCAGGTGGGCGCGGTCGTCGGCGAGCAGAGTGGCGGCAGTCCAGGTGGTCATGGGTGGAGCCCTCCTAGAGAATGAGAAATCGAACGGAGATCGGAACGTCACATCGGCACCGATACTAACGCGAGGATGGTCCGCATGTCCAGCCCAGTCGCCGCGTCTCCCTGGACTCGTCTGTTCTTCTGAGCTATAAGTCCGGATACACCGGGTGTTCCTCGGGCGCCGGCCTCGTCGGGCTACGTTCGCGCTTCTTCCGGTCGGCGCGGCGCCGTCGGCTTTTTCGGTTTGGCCTTCGCGAAAGGAGTCTCCCTTGGACATTCGAGTCGTCGCAGGGAACGTAACGACGTTCGCAGGCGATGGACTGGTGGTGGACCTCCTTGAAAGGGCGCGCGTGCCGGCGAAGGGCGGCGCCCGCCGCCGGGCCCGCCGGGCGACGCCCCTGAGGGGGGCCGTGGCCGCCGTGGATGCCGCCTTGGGCGGGGCTCTCGCCAAGCTCATCTGGGCGCAGGAGGCGACGGGGAAGTGGGGTGAGCAGACTCTGATTCACTCGCTCGGGCGGCTTCCGGCGGAGCGGATTCTCGTGATGGGCCTGGGGAAGCCCGAGGAACTCACGCCCGATCGGGTCCGCGCCGTGGCCGCGGAAGCTGCGAGGACGTTGCGCAAGATCGGCGCGCGACGCATCGGCACGATTGTCCACGGCGCCGGCGCCGGCGGTTTGAACGCCGTGCAATCCGCTCAGGCCGTGGTCGAAGGCACGCTGCTGGGCCTCTACCGGTTCACGCGGTACAAGACGAACGACGACCACGCCAAGACGATCGAACGCTTGACCATCGTCGAAAGGGACGCGAGACGGCTCGACGCCGTGAAGGAGGCGGTTCGGCGGGGTCGTATCCTGGCGGAGGCCGCGACCGCGGCCCGCGATCTCGTGAACGAGCCCGGCAACACCCTCACGCCGGCCGAGCTCGCCCGACAGGCGCGCGCGATGGCCCGGGCCGCCCGCGTCCGGTGTGAGGTCCTGGGGCCGTCGGCATTGCGTCGACTCGGCGCCGGCGGGCTTCTGGGCGTAGCCCGGGGCAGCCAGGAGCCGCCGCGGCTCATCGTGCTCACCTATCGCGGCCGCCGGGGCGGCCCGCACCTCGGCCTGGTGGGCAAGGGGGTGACGTTCGACTCGGGAGGGATATCGATCAAACCGGCGGAGAACATGGAGGCCATGAAGGGAGATATGGCCGGAGCTGCCGCCGCCATCGCCGCCACCTGCGCGATCGCCCGCCTGGGCTTGCCCATCCGTGTGACGGCGGTCGTCCCGGCGACGGAGAACCTCCCGAGCGGAACGGCGTTGAAGCCCGGGGACATCCTGCGCGCCATGAGCGGAAAGTCCATCGAGGTGATCAACACGGATGCCGAGGGGCGGCTCATCCTGGCGGACGGCCTTGCCTTCGCCCGCACGCGGCAGGTCACCCACCTTGTGGATGCCGCGACCCTGACCGGCGCCTGCGTCGTGGGGCTGGGAACCATCAACAGCGGGGCCTTCACAAACAATCAGGCGTGGCTGGAAACAGTGCTGGCGGCGGGAAGAACGGCGGGAGAGAAGATCTGGCCCATGCCCATGGACGCCGAGTACGACGAGCTCATCAAGAGCGACATCGCCGACATCAAGAACACGGGCGGCCGCAAGGGCGGCGCCGTCACCGCCGCCAAATTCCTGCAGCACTTCGTGGGAGAAACGCCCTGGGTGCACCTGGATATCGCGGGAACGTCGGAATCCGACAAGGAAAAAGGCTACCAGACCAAAGGTGCGACGGGCGTGATGGCCCGCACCTTCGTCGCCCTCGCGATGGAAATGGTCGCAAAAAAATAGCGGTCAGCTGTCAGCAGTCACAAATCAGCGTTCAGCCGCGAAGCAGCCAGCGGTCAGCTTTCGGAAATGACCAGTTCACTCCGGGGCTGAGCGCTGAACGCTGCCGGCTGATCGCTTGGCAGCTGATGGCTGAGCGCTGACAGCTGATCGCTGACCGCTGCGTCGTCACACGACAACGCAGGTGATCGTCCGCCCGACCCCGTCAACCGCCTGGATCTTCGCCATCACCAGCTTGCCGATAGCCGCTGGGTCCTTGCCCTCCACGAGGGCGATGATGTCGTAGGGCCCGGTGACGAGGTGGACGGAGCACACCCCG
>Ga0316626_10000069_pt1 | contig 35699 bp, 28 predicted proteins | sample OWC_Aug_T1_C1_D5_FD_207656 | JGI IMG/M metagenome (GOLD analysis project Ga0316626, IMG submission 207656) | Wetland soil microbial communities from Old Woman Creek delta, Ohio, United States - OWC_Aug_T1_C1_D5_A | ecosystem: Environmental > Terrestrial > Soil > Wetlands | place: USA: Ohio...
CGAGCCGATGCCGCGCTGACGAGTCATACGAGGGACGGGTGGGTGCCAGATGAAAAGTGAATCGAGCAGCAGAGCAGCGACCGCGCTGCCCGAGGCGGTGGTACGTTACGACGTCACACTCTTGAGCGACCAGGATCTGTACCTGTTCAACGAGGGGACCCACTTTCGGCTACACGAGAAGCTCGGCGCGCACCTGGTCGACGCCGGCGGTGAAACCGGAACGTATTTCGCCGTGTGGGCGCCGGATGCGACCGGCGTCTTCGTGATGGGCGACTTCAACGGCTGGAATCCATCGCGCCACGCCCTCCGGTCCCGTGGGTCGTCCGGCGTGTGGGAGGGATTCATTCCCGCACTGGGAGCGGGGACGAACTACAAGTACCACATTGTGTCGCGGTACGGCGGGCACCGACTGACCAAAGCCGATCCGTTCGCTTTCTACAACGAAGTGCCACCGCGCACTGCCTCGACGGTATGGTCGCTGGAACACGAGTGGCAGGACCACGGTTGGATGGAGACGCGACGGAATCAGCACTCCCATGCGAGCCCAGTCGCCATTTACGAGATCCACCCCGGTTCGTGGCGGCGCGTTCCAGAGGAAGGAAACCGCTCGTTGCGCTATCGGGAGCTCGCGCCTGCTCTCACGGAGTACGTGCTCTCCATGGGCTTCACCCACGTCGAGTTCATGCCGTTGACCGAGCATCCCTTCTACGGCTCATGGGGTTATCAGACGACTGGCTACTTCGCGCCGAGCAGCCGGTATGGGACCCCGCAGGACCTCATGTACCTGATCGACCATCTGCACCAGCACGGCATCGGCGTGATCCTCGACTGGGTGCCGTCGCACTTCCCCACCGATGCCCACGCGCTCGGTTTCTTCGACGGAACCCATCTCTACGAGCATGGCGATCCGCGACAGGGAATCCATCCGGACTGGAACAGCTACATCTTCAACTACGGTCGAAACGAGGTGCGGGCGTTCCTGATCAGCAGCGCGCTGTTCTGGCTCGACAAGTACCACGTCGACGGCCTACGCGTGGATGCCGTCGCCTCCATGCTCTACCTCGACTACTCGCGCAAGGAGGGGGACTGGGTTCCGAACGCGTACGGCGGGCGGGAGAACCTCGACGCGATCTACTTCCTGCGGCGGTTCAACGAGGAGGTGTACAAAGCGTACCCGGGGGTGGAGACGTCCGCGGAAGAATCGACGGCCTGGCCGATGGTGTCGCGGCCGAGCTATCTTGGAGGGCTCGGCTTCGGGATGAAATGGGACATGGGCTGGATGCACGACACTCTCCAGTACTTCTCCCACGACCCGGTGCATCGAAAGTTCCACCACAACGAACTCACGTTCCGCCAGATCTACGCCTTTGCCGAGAACTTCGTCCTGCCGCTGTCGCATGACGAGGTCGTGCACGGGAAGGGATCCCTGCTCGGAAAAATGCCCGGCGATGACTGGCAGCGATTCGCCAACCTGCGCCTCCTGTTCGGTTACATGTACGCGCAATCGGGAAAGAAGCTGCTCTTCATGGGTGCCGAGATCGGCCAATGGTATGAGTGGTGTCACGACACCAGCATCGATTGGGGCGTGCTCGAGCATGCGCCGCACCAGGGAGTGCAGCGCTGGGTGCGCGATCTCAATACCTGCTACCGCGGGGAGCGGGCGTTGCACGAGCTGGACTTTGATTCCGCCGGCTTCGCCTGGATCGACTGCAACGATGCCGACCAGAGCGTCCTCACGTTTCTGCGGCGGGGCCGCTCGCGCAACGAGGTGTTGGTCGTCGCCTGCAACTTTACCCCGGTGCCGCGCCTCAAGTATCGGATCGGCGTCCAGTGGCTGGGGCACTGGCAAGAGATACTGAACAGCGACGCAACGATCTACGGCGGCAGCGGGCAGGGCAACCTCGGCGGCCTGATGGCGGAACCCGTTCCGTACCACGGCTACGACCAATCGATCAGCGTCACCGTCCCGCCGCTCGCAATGGTCATGTTCAGGGGGAGGGCGCCGAGTTCCTAGTCGCGGGAGGTCGGAGCGGGAGAGGCCGGTGAGAAGACCGCCCGACCGGGGGACCAGGAAATCGTTTACGTCCAGGCGCGATCGCATGCTATGGCTTGGGTGAGGGCGACCGTGAGACGAACGGTGTTGGAACGGGCACTTTCACGCAGATGACCGCTCTCCCGAGCGAGTTCCGAGCCTACGCGACGCGCCGTCTCCTCATCTGGCGGGTGCGGGTGATCATGTTGATCTGCGCCGCCGGCAGCATGGTGTTCGGCTGCGTGGACTTGCTGACCGTGCATCACGCGAGCCGGCAGTTCTGGGTGCAAGTCCTGGGGAGCGCCCTTGCGATGGTGAGCTATTGGGCGCTGGGTCAACGCTGGGTTGTGCGCCGGGCGTGGCCGATCTCGGTCGTTACCGTGTCGGTTGCGTACGTGTTGACGGCAATGCTGAGCCCGATCGGCGACCCTTGGACGCCCGCGGTGCTCTTCGTCGGCGCAGCGATGACCACGGCCACGATCCTGCCCTGGGGCGTCGGCGCCCAGCTTGCGACCGTCGGTGTCGGAGCCGCGTCGCTGGCGTGCGCCGTGTTCGTTGCGGACGGGACCCTGCACGGGTTGCTCACGAACCCCGGAGCGGCGACGGCCATCGGGCTCATGTGGTCGATCGTGATCGTTCGCGAGGTGAACCGCTATCGTGTCGGTCAGCGACGCGAGCTGCTCATGCGGCGGCGACAGGAGCACGCCATCAGACGCTTGAACGCGCGCTTGGAGCAGCGCGTCGCCGAGCGGACGGCGGAGTTGCACCGGGCGAATGAGACGCTGGCGCGGGAGTCGGCGGAGCGCCTCGAAAGCCAGCGGCGGCTGGCGGACACGGTCGACCATTCGAACGCCATCATCTCGCTCAAGGATCCGGGCGGGCGATACGTGCTGGTCAACCGCGAGTTCGAAGCCGTCTTCGGACTGCCACGGGCGCGCGTCCTGGGGCGCTCGGATCGAGAGCTCTTCACGCCCGAGATGGCGCAGCGGCTGAGCGCCCGCGATGAGACAGTGCTGGAGACCGGTGCCGCCGTCCCGTTTGAGGAGGAGCTCAGTATCGGAGACGCCGTACGGTCCTACGTGTTCGTCAAGTTCCCGCTTCACGGCGCCGACAATGCTCCGTACGGAGTGGGGACTGTGGCGACGGACATCAGCCGCGTCAAGCAGTTGCAGGAGGAGCTGCGGTCTCACCAGGGCGAGCTGGCACACGTGCTGCGCTTGCACACGATCACGGAGATGGCAGCCGGGCTCGCCCATGAAATCAATCAGCCGCTGTGCGCCATCACGAACTATGCGCAGGGGGGCGTCCAGCGCCTGCGGGCCGGCAGCGCCATCCCGCACGAGATCCTTGGGGTATTCGAGCGAATCGCCGAGGAGGGCCTGCGCGCCGGGCAGATCATCCGCGGGATACGCAATCTGGTGCAGGGCGCGAGCTCGCCGACACAGCCGATCGATGTTAATGCGCTGGCGGCCGAGGCCGTGCGGCTGATCGAGTGGCGGGCACGCCAACAGGGCGTGACGGTGCGTCTGGAGCGCGCGGATGGTCTCCCCCTCGTGTGGGCGGATGCGGCGCAGGTGGAGCAGGTGATCCTGAACCTGATGCTGAACGGCGTCGAGGCCATCGACGGAGCCGCGAGCGAGCGGCGCGAGGTCGTCGTGGCGACGGGCGTCAGCGACGATGGGGTCGAGGTGGCCGTGAGCGACAGTGGTGTCGGCCTGTCGCCTTCTGCCGCGGAGAAACTGTTCACGCCGTTCTTCACGACGAAATCGGCAGGGCTCGGGCTCGGTCTGGCGATCAGTCGCTCGATCGTCGAGTTGCACGGCGGGCGCCTGTGGGCGATGCGGAACCCCACGGCGGGCATGACCTTCTGCTTCTGGCTACCCGTCCGGCCCCCGGATCGCGTCCCTCTGCCTGGCATAGGTGGCGAGGTCGGCGCAGCTCGGAGGCTTCCCGCGTGACCGGAACGGGGCGGGATGGCGCGCCAGCGGGTGGCGGCGTGGCGATGCGAACCGCGGCGCGCCGAAGCGTGTCCGCGCGCACGGTGTCGGCATGCGTGCTGGCCGTGATCCTGTCGGCGTGCGGCGACGGGCGGAGTGGATCGGACAATCCAGCATCGGAGTTCCCCGCAACCGGCTTCTATCGTGTGGCGCAGACCAGCGAGCGCTGGTGGCTCGCGCACCCGGCAGGGCACCGCTTCTACGCGATCGCCATCAACCATGTCGACAGCAGGGGCTACACCGACCGGACTACGGGGACCTGCCCGTACTGCGAGACGATCGCCCGCAAGTACGGCGACGCGCAGCGGTGGCGAGAGGCTGCTGTGGGGCGATTGCAGGAGTGGGGCTTCAACACGATCGGGGCGTGGTCCGACGGCGAAGGTTTCGGGACTGCGATGGCGTACACGCCGATCTTGAACATCGGCTCCGGAGTCAAGGACTACTTCTCGACCGAGCTCGAGCAGCAGGCGGCCCGAATCGCTGCGAGCGCGGTCCGTCCGCGCCGCGACGACTCGAACCTGCTCGGCTGGTTCCTCGGGAACGAGATGCACTGGGGGCGGGACTGGCGGAGCCAGCACCCGTTGCTGGAGGACTACCTCGAGCTTCCGGAAGAGGCGCCAGGCCGCGTGGTCGCGGAGGCGCATCGCGGGGACCCCGGCGGATTTCTGCTGGCGGTCGCCGATCGCTACTTCGCGGTGGCGACCCGGGCGGTGCGCGCCGAGGATCCGAATCACCTCATCCTCGGGGTGCGCGCCAGCACGATTGCGACGCCGCCCGAGGTGGTGCAGGCAGCGGCGCCCTGGCTCGACGTGTTCAGCGTCAATCACTACGACCTGCCGCCCGGATGGCAGGGCTTGTACAACGTGTTCGACACCACCGAGTCGGACGACTGGCTGCGGCGCTACCACGAGCTTTCGCGCCTGCCGTTGATGATCACCGAGTTCACCTACCGGGCCAAGGAAAGCGACGTCCCCAACACCTATCCCCCCATCTACTACCTGTTCGAGACACAGGCGGAGCGGGCAGAGGCAATGCGCACATACGTGCAACGGTGCTACGACGCCCCCTACATCGTGGGTCACCATTGGTTCGAGTACTACGACGATCCCCCAGGAGGGCGGTCCGACGGGGAGGACTCGAACTTCGGGCTCGTGAGCAATGACGACGAGCCCTATGCCGCGATGGTCGAGACGATGAAGAAGATCCACGCCCGCGCGCCGCACCTGTCTGCACTGGGTGCGGCGCAACCAAGCGGGATGGCTACGAACCGGCCGTAGATCCCGCTGCGGCTCGCCTACCGAAACGGAGGGGCGAGCGCGCGAAGCGGTCAGGGCCTTTCCAGGCCGAAGCGCGCACCGTACCAGTCGAGCAGTGACGGAGCGAGGCCCTGGAGGGCCGCGATGACACGGACGGTGCCGGGGATGTAAACGCGCCGGCGGCGAGTCGGGACAGCCTGCAGGACCTTGCGCACGACGAGTTCGGGGGGAATCCGGCGCCCGCTCCTGAGAATCGGCGGTGTGCCGGGTCGGTTCAAGAGTGGCGTGTCGATCAAGAGTGGGAAGACAACGGTGAGGCCGATGCCCTCACGGGCGAGCTCGGCGCGGATGCCTTCCGAGTAGCCGACGACGGCGAACTTCGCCGCCGAGTAGGCGGCTAACCCGGGCCACCCATGGAGCGCCGCGGTCGAGGCGATGTTGACGATGTGGCCGCGAGCTCGGCGGAGCCAGGGGAGGGTGGCGCGGATCGCGTTCGCGGTGCCGAGCAGGTCGACGCGGAGGACACGCTCGAAGTCGGCTGGCGCCTGGCTGGCCCACTCGCCGGGACCGAGAATGGCGGCGCAGTTGATCAGTAGATCGAGCGAATCGACCAGACCGGCTATCTCCTTGAGCCGGCCTTCGAGTGCTGGGATATCGGCGACGTCGGCGGTGACGGTGATCAGGTCCGCGCTCGACTTCCCGAGCGACGTGGCCGTCGCCGTCAACCCGGGTTCATCGATGTCGAGCAGGATGAGCTTGCTGGCTTGGGCGGAGAGCGAGGCGGCAAAGCAGCGGCCAATGCCGCTACCGGCGCCCGTGATCAGGGCGGTGCGATAGTGCGTCATCGGTCCCTCATAAGCGGAAGCAAAGGCCTTTCACAAGAGCGGGCCGACGCGCCGGCGCCGACATACCACGTGAACCGGCGACTGGATGGGCGCTGCCGTCCCACTGCGACCATGGTCGTAGAAACGGCGTCCGGCGGCTCACAAATCAGACCGTCAGCGGATTTTCGAGCAGCGGTCTCTGGGGGATCATGGGGGGCAGCATGGTAAGCGACGGGACCAGCTGCAGGGTGCGCCGACCGCGGCGCGGGCGTCCGTCCGGGGCGGGACTGTGTGTCCGGTGTCGAGGTGATCGTTCATGACCGACCTCCCAAGCGCTCGCGCGTTTCTCATTCTGCGGTACACGCTGATCGTTGCCACGGCGTATCTGCTCCTGGTGGAAGGCGATTTTTCGACGCCACCGGCTGGAGCGATCCTGCTCATCGCGGCCGCGCTGGCGTCCAACGTCGTTCTCGCGCAACTGCCGCCGCACGCGATCAATTCGACGACGTTTGCCCTCGGGGTGATCGTCTGCGACACGACGTGGATCACCGGCGTGTTGCTGAACAGTGGCCGCTTCAACGCCGAGTTCTTCTATCTGTACTTCTTCGTCCTGCTGCTGGCGGCGATCGGAGAAAATCTCCGCCTCATCGCGGTCGGTGCGGTCGCGGTGTGCATGGCGTACGTGTACTTGCTGATGCACGCCGGCGAAAACTGGTCCCTGTGGAGCTCACCGTCGCTGATCCGGATTCCCTTTCTGTTCATCGCCGCCGCGTTTTACGGGTATCTGGTCGATCGCACGCGTCACGAGCGGCGGCGGGCCGACGAGCGCGAGGGCGAGCGGAATCAGGCGATCGCCGCGCTGCGGGCGCAGACGGAGCAGTTGCAGGAAGAAGCGGAGATTTCGGCCGCTCTGGTGCGGGTGGGACGCGAGATGATCGGATCGATGGATACGCCAGTCATCTTGGAGCGCCTGTGCCAGGTCACGGCCTCCGTCCTCGGTTGCGGCTGCAGCCACACGCTACTGTGGCACCCCGAACAGGAAGCGCACATTCCGATCTCAGGGTACGGTGACACCGCCGACGAATGGGAGTCGATTCGCGCGCTGAAGATTCCCCGGCGGGCAATTGCCGATCTGTGCGAGCGTCTGGCGCGCGAGGATGTGGTCAGCGTCGAGGACGGCGCGGCCTGGGCAGACCCGCTGGCGGCCGGGCTGAAGTATGCGCGCGGGGCCACCTTGTACATGGCCCTCCGGCGCGGTAGCGAAGTCATTGGCATTCATACGGCCGGCGACCGGGGCCAGGGACGGCTGTTCTCGAAGCGGCAGGAACGGATCGCCCGCGGGATCGCGCAGACGGCGTCGATGGCGCTGGCCAATGCGCAGTTGGTCGAGGAGTTGGAGCGCGCCAACCGCGTCAAGTCGGATTTCGTCGCGTCGGTGTCGCACGAGCTGCGCACGCCGCTCAACTTGATCATTGGCTACGGTGAGCTCTTGCTGGACGGCGCCTTTGGCGAGCTGACCGCACAGCAGAACGACACGCTGCGGCGGATGGCAAACAGCTCGCGCGAACTGCTGGACATGATCGAGGCGACACTCGAGCTCAGCCGGCTGGAGGCAGACCGGGTGGCAGCGGACATCCACGAGATTTCGGTTGAGGCGCTCGTCCACGAACTCGATGCCGAAACGGTCCGCCTGCGACAGAAACCGGAGGTCGAGTTTGTCTGGAGCGTGGAGTGCGCTGGCACGCGCGTGGTGACCGACGCGGTGAAGTTGAAGATGGTTCTGAAAAACCTCATCGGGAACGCGTTCAAGTTCACGGATCAGGGGCGGGTGGTGGTTGTGGTGCACCCTCACGCTGAGGGCGTCGAGTTCCGCGTCATCGACACAGGCGTCGGAATCCCGCCGGAGGCGCGATCGATCATCTTCGAGCCGTTTCGCCAGGCCACGGGCGCTGCGGGGCGCCGCGCTGGTGGTGTGGGTCTGGGCCTCTACATCGTGCAACGCCTCTTGAAGATTCTCGGGGGAACTATTGCGGTCGACAGCGAGGTCGGTCGCGGGTCGACGTTCTCGGTCTGGGTGCCAGCGGATATCCGCAACGGGGCGGATCAGTCGCCACGGCGCTTGCCGGTGCCTGCGGCGGCAGGCGAGCAGCGCGGGGACGGCTCGGGCGTCGTTCAGGCTGGGCCGGCGACGGGCTGAAGCGGAGAGATGACGGCCGACCACTGCGGCGACGCCGGCAGGGCGCTGTCGTTCGGCTTGTGTCGCTTCACGCCCCGCTCAGGACCGCGTTGGCCGGCTGATCCTGTTGGTCGCTGTCTTGATCTTCCGGTCAGGGCACGCTTTGAGTGCGACCATGAGGTACAATCCTTTCGCTCGTGGTCCGTTCCCTGTGGCGGTGCGCACCGCGTCGCTCGCCGACGCCGTGCGCCAGCGTCCTCTGGCGATCGAGGTCTGGTATCCCGCAACTGACGCGTACGCCGGGCAAGACCTCGCGGACCCGACGCGCGACGCGTACGAAGTGCTGCCTGGGCTTCCTGCGATCCATCAGGACGCCGTTCGGGACGCGGTGCCGCGGCGAGGAACGTATCCGCTGATTGCGTTTTCGCACGGCTTCGGCGGGCAGCGCCGGCAGAGCACGTTTCTGTGTACCCATCTCGCCAGCCACGGCTATGTGGTGGCAGCGGTCGACCATACGGGAAACACGACGCTCGATGTCATGCAGGCCATCCTCGGCGCGCGACGGGGTGGCTCCGTGCCTGACCCTCTGGAGACCGTTCGGGAGTTCATCGCCCTCCGGCCGCTGGACGTTCGATTTGCGATCGATCGCGTCCTCGACGGCACCGCGGGTGGCGTGGAGGCGCTGATCGACCCCAGCCGCATCGGCGTGACGGGGCACAGCTTCGGCGGTTGGACGACACTCGCGGTGGTCGCCCAGGACCCGCGCATCCGGGCGGCGCTGCCCCTGGCGCCAGCGGGCGGCTCGAACGCCTTTGTCGGCAACCCGCTGGGAGAGGCGCTCGACTTCGACTGGCGACGCGACGTGCCGACGTTCTTCTTGGTTGCGGAGCGCGACTCCGTGCTGCCGTTGAGCGGGATGCACGAGCTGCTCGAGCGGACCCGGGCGACGAAGAAGATGGTTGTGCTGAAGAACGGCGACCACATGCACTTCTGTGATCGGGCCGAAGAGGCGCACGAGATGTTCCGGGCCATGCCACCACCGGGCCTTGGCGAGGTGGCCAAGCGCGTGCCGCCGTTCAGCGAGCTGTGCCCCGCCGAGCACGGGTACGACTTCGTGCGTGGCCTCGGACTCGCTCACATGGATGCGGTGCTGAAGAGCAGCGAGGCCGCCGCCCGGTTTCTGGACGGCGACATCCGTGCGGCTCTGGCGGAGCGAGGCGTGAACGCCGAGGTCTGGTGAGATCTACTTATCCCTCTCCCACGCCTCATCCACCTCTCTCCGGCTCCCTTGTCCGCTGTGCCCTTTGATCAGGGCTGTTGAGGGCGGGCGTCGCTCGCGGATGCCACGTGCGTTGAGACACGCCCGGGCACAGGCTGAAGCACGAGCGGGGCTAGCCCCTCGTCTACGACCATGGTCGTACAGGCGGCGTGGCGGTCCGTGAAAAATCAGACTTCCACTGGATTTGCCGTTGCCGTGAGTTGAGGGATGATCTGGGCAATTCCACCAACGAGTGGAACTGGTGCGGAAAAGAATGAACCACCGAAAAACCTCGATCGCTGACTTCCCTCTCGTGCACGTATGAATCGAATCCAAGCGCCCACGCCAGACACCGCCTTCGGAGATTCCCCGGCTGGCAGCTCGACCGACGCCATTCTCATCGTCGACGATGGACAGCAGCGACTTCGCGACGCGCGCGTCGCTTTGGAGCAAGCGGGGTGTCGGGTCTTGTACAGCCAGAGCGCCGGCGAAGCGTTCGCTCTATTCGTTCGGGAGCGCGCCGCGGTGCTGATGATGGATGAAGCGATACTGAACGCGAACGGGACCGACTTCGTCCATCAGGTCCGCCTCCTGGATCCCGCGATTCAGATCATCCTGCAGAGCGGCCCCCGCGATGCGCGGCAGCGGCGTGGTCTCGTCGTGGATCTGGGCCTGCATAGCGTTCACGCTGTGGGCGACGGGCCGGAGCACCTGCTGGAGATGGTGGCGTCGGCGCTCAGCGTGACGCGGCGGCTGGAGCAGACACGAGCCGATCAGGAACTGCGCGGCCTGATTCTGGCGAAGCTGTGTCACAACCTGCGAACGTCGATGCATGTGATTCACGGCTACACTGAAATTCTGCGGGGGGATGTGTCGGCCAGCCCGACCGAGGACATTCTTGCCCGACTGTCGCGTGCCAGCGAAGGAGCGCTGGATCTCATTCAGAGTTACCTCGATCTTGCCTGCCTCGAAGCGCCCGGGGTGGTCGTGCGTCGCGAGTTGGTCAGCGTCGACGAGCTGGTGAAGGAGCTGTGCGTCGAAGCGGTCCGCCTGGTTGGTAGTCGCCCGGTGCGAGTCCGGTGCGCGTTCGCCTCCCGCGGTCTGTTCATTCGGACCGATGGCGAGAAACTTCGCGCGATCCTCAACGAACTGCTTGCCAATGCCGTCAAGTTTACCCCGGGAGGCGAAGTGGAGGTCGCCGTCGAGTTTCCACCGGGAGGCACCGAATTCATTCTACGGGATAGCGGCCCGGGTCTGGATCAGAGCGATCTGCCCTTGCTGTTCCGCGCCTTCCGTCAGCGCCGTGGTGACGCCATGGCAACGACGCCCGGTCAAGGCATCGGCTTGGCCGTCGTCCGGCGCCTGAGCGCGCTCATCGGTGCACGCCTGACGGCGACGCGCAACGCGAAGGGTGGGGCGATGTTCACGCTCAGCCTGCCCGGCGACGCCATCGTGCAGCCGGCCGGCATCCCCATGACCATGCACTGATGGGACCCGCACCGCGCCTTCAAGGAGGAAATGACCATGCCATCAACCGCCGCCTCAGATAGCCAGCACGCGATCCTCGTGGTCGACGACGCGGTCGAGGCGGCACGGTCAGCCCGCGCCCTGCTTGAGCGAGAGGGGCATACGGTGCTGACGGCCGCGTCCGGCGAGCAGGCTATGTCACTCTTCAGGGACAACGAGGTGGACCTGCTCTTGGTGGACTACTGCGTGCGTGGAATGACCACGGAGCAGCTGATCCGGTCCGTTCGGGCGCTGGATCCCTTCGTGCCGGTCATCATCCAGACCGGGTGCGCGAAGGAGATGCCGGTGCGAACGATGATGGCAGAGCTGAACATCCAAGGCCATCATGATCGGACCGACGACCCGGAGAAGCTCATCGTGTCGATCGCCGCGGTGCTCAGGACGCATCGACTCGTGTCGGGGCTCCGAGAGCGGGAACGGCTCCAGAGCGAGCTCGTCGCCAATATTTCACACGAGCTGTGCACGCCATTGCACATCATCGGCGGGTACACGGAGCTGTTGCGCGAAGGAGAGTTCGGCGACCTTCCGGTGTCGACGAAGCGGCCCCTGCGGAGCATTGCCGAGGCCACGCACAGGCTCTCGGAGTTGGTGGCGGATTTCCTCGGTTATGCCGAGCTCGAATCGGGGGTTACGCAGCTGCAGGAACATCTGGTGGCAACCGCCGATCTCGGGCGTGATCTCAAGCGGCTCGCCGGCTTCCTGCTGCAGGGCAAAGACGTGAGGTGCACGGTAGACCTCGATGGAGCGCCGGTTGCGCTCCTGACCGACTCAGTCAAACTGCGGACGATCCTTCGCAACTTGTTGACCAACGCGGCCAAGTTCACCTCGAGGGGCTGTATTTCGCTTCGCTTCAGCCGGACGGGGCGCGAGCTGCGGATGGCTGTCTGCGACACCGGGGCAGGCGTCCCGCCGGAAGACTGCAAGCGAATCTTTGAGCCGCTTCGGCGGCTGGACGGATCCCTGACGCGGGAGCATCGCGGTGTCGGACTCGGCCTCGCTTTGTCACGGCGGCTGGCCCGCATCCTCGGTGGTGATCTGGAGGTCGAAAGCCAGGTGGGCGCAGGATCGACCTTCACCCTGGTACTGCCAACCACGCTGATGGCCGGCCCCGAGGTCCACGGCCCCATGCAGACGATAACGGATGACGCCAGGCACCCAGTGCCCTGGACGATGGCGGAGGAGCGCTAATGACAACCGGTGACAAGACAACCCGCAGCACGACTCTTGCTCGTGCCGACGACGGCTCCCCGAAGCGTTATGCCACTGGGGGCGGACTTTGGACGCGCTGGGCGGCGTTTTTGGGCCCGATCGGCGCGGCGATTCTGTACGTCGGGGCGAGCACGTCGCCGGCGTGGGCGCTGGGAGCGTGGGCGAGCCCCGGGCTGCTGCTCGTGTCGGTGCGCGGCCGGCGCCCGGCGCATGCATTCTTGTGGGGGGTGTTGTTCGCGTTCCTCGTCGCCTGCGGTCTTGCCGGCAGCGATCTCCTCACGGTGTCGCCATACTTCGACGGCAACCCGCTTCTCCCAGCAGGTGTCGTCAAGGTCTGCTTCATCGTGTGCGCGGGCTTGCCGTATGGACTGCTGACGTTTGCCTACGCCCGGTTGGGCGTGGGAACGCCGTCGGTGGCGCGGAGTTCCCTGGCGGCGTGGATGTGGGTGGCCACCGAGCTGCTGCGGGGCGGGCTCCCCGTGCCGGTGCGGTGGGCGATGCTCGGCTATACCCAGTTCGAGAACGAGTTGCTGACCGAGATTATCGGAATCGGTGGTGTGTATGCGGTGTCGTTCGTGGTTGTGCTGGTGAGCGTGGCGGGGGCCGAGCTGATCGCCGAACTGTCGGCGCGACCCCTGGACCTGGTCGGGATTGGTCGCCGCCTCGCCATTCCGGCGCTGGCCTTTGTGACCGTGCTGCTCTACGGCGTCAGCAGCGAGCGACTCCACGAGGCGACCGGCCGCCCTTACGTGACGCGGGACGCGGTTGCCCGGCGCGGCGACGCGAACCACTTCCAGATCATCCCACAGCCCGTCGAGCGCCGTATGCCGGGTATCGCGATCTGACCGCAGGGCTTCGCGGCGACAAGCGCCGGCCCTTGGCCCAAGCCGTCATGCTCTCGAGCTCGCCGCAGACGATGAGAATCTCGCCCGGGGCTGGACGGCGATCGCAGAGGGGGCAGGCTAGCTTGTCGTGGAATCTGGCGGGGTGCTGCCCGCGCAAGGCGAGCGTCGTGTCACGCGCGCTGGATGTCAGCGCTCGCTGGCGCGCTGGCGGCCGCCGGCTTCCCGTTCCCGCCCTCTTTCCCGTAAAATGCCAGCGCCGCGGCGAGGCGGTTCTTCACTGCGAGCTTGGCGAAAATCCGGGTTAGGTGCGTCTTGACCGTCTGCTCGCTGATGCACAGTTTGCGCGCGATCTCGTGGTTGCTGATGCCCTCGGCCACGCAGGCCAGGACCTCATGCTCACGTCGGGTGAGATCGGCGAGCGCATCGACCCGGCCGTCCGTGCCCACCACGCGCTGAAAGATTTCGAAGATTCGGCGCGGGAGCGCCGGATCTATCCAGGTTCCGCCCGAAGCCACCGCCCGGATCGCGTCGGCTACGGCCGCCAGCCGCGTCGACTTCAGCACATAGCCGCGTGCGCCGCCGTTGGCCGCCCGCGTGGCAATCTCCTCGCTCGCGAAGCCAGAAAGGACCACGACCTGCATGTCAGACTGCTGGGTGCGGATTTCCTGGATGAGCGCGGTGAAATCCCTCACCAACGGCATCTTGTAGTCCAGGAGCACGACGTCGGGGCGGACCCGGTAGATGATCTGCGTGAGCTCCTGGCCGTCGCCCGCCTCTCCCACGACCTCGATACCCCCGCCCCGTGGGAGAGCAATCTTCAGCATCTCACGGAACATCGCATGATCGTCGGCAACGAGAACGCGTATCATGGGTTCAGGTCCCAGAAACTCCAGATCGAGCCATCTTCAATTCTCGTTCCGTTTGGCAGGACCGCTGATCGCGACCTGGTTCTGCGTCCGCGGCTGCATCGGCCTGTTACGAGCGCGTCACTTTTGGGAGAAGCGTCGGCGGCAGCCCGCGCCCGCCGTGCGGAGTGACGCGGGTGACTTGGATCTTGACACGCCGCGCACGGTCGGCCGCGGCGTGCTGTTCCGGGTCAAAGAAAAAACCTTGCTTTTTCAGGTAGATGCCACGTCCGTATTAGGGAAAACCCTAATACGAGTAAGGGAAATTCCCAACTTGAACATCGCAGCAGCATTTGCTTAGAGACACGTAGAACTGAGTTGGTCACGGGACGTGGTCCCCAAAGGTACGATACCCCCCTTTGCTGCCAGCTCGGTTTTGCAGCGCCGCGCCGGGTACAGACTTCCCTCTGCCCGGCGCGGCACCCCCTTCTGTGGCGCTCAATCGAGCGTCACGCCGCCGATGCGACATTCTCTGCCGTTTTGAAGGGCTCGGGTGCCCCACCGGTATGGCCGGGGCTATAGCCTGGCAGAACAACACGGAAGGTGCTGCCCTTACCAGGGAGGCTCTCGACTTCGACCGTACCGTGGAGGCGGTCGACGAACTGCTTGACGATGTACAGGCCCAGCCCCACACCGCCATGCCGCCGTGTCGGAGCCGTGTCGAGCTGGCGGAACATTTCGAAGATGATCGGAACGTGATCGGGGGCGATGCCGATACCGGTGTCTGCGACCTCGATGACGAGGCTGTCGGTTCGGGGCCTGACGACGACGGTCACGCTCCCGTCGCAGGTGAACTTCAGCGCGTTGCTCACGAGGTTGCGCACGATGAGCGCGACTTTGGCGCCATCGGTCATGATCGTGCCGGTCACGTCAGTCGGGAGCTTCCAGCAGACGGAGACGCGCGCGGGCCGCGGCAGACCGGCCGTGCTGGCTTCCAAGGCGCGCGCCAGGTCTGACATCGACACGCGCGACAGGATCACCGCGTCACGACCCGTTTCCAGTCGGCCAACGTGCAGCGTTGCCTCGATCAGCTCGAGCAGCTCGCGGGTGCGCAAGTCGACGCGCTCAAAAAGCTCGAGCTGCTCGGCGTTGAGCGCACCCGCCGCTCCATCGCGGAGCATCTGCGTGTATCCGATGATGACGTTGAGGGGGGTACGGAGCTCGTGCGAGACGGTGGACACGAACTCGGACTTCAAGGCGCTGGCCTGGCGTGCCTCGTCGAGGAGCTGCGCATTCCGGAGGGCGATGGTGGCGTGCTCGGCAATCGCGGACAGCTGCTGCAGCACGTCGGTGTGTGCGGGGGCGGTCTGTGGCGCGTAGCCGAGGGCCAAGATGCCGACCAGGTTGCGGTCGCGATGAAGGCCGGCGAGAAGGATCGTTGAGAGATGGCGACCACCCGTGAGCAGGGGCGACGTGGACGCTGCATCCCATCCCGTCAGCGCAATGACCCGTTCGCGCGAAAGCCGCTCGACGACCGGCCAGCCATCGGTGGGAAACTCAACGCGAGCGAGTTCCGTGCCCGCGATCTCCATGTCGCTGAGCGCGGCGAGACGGAACGTCGAGCGCGCCGGGTCGACCAGGAAGGTCGCGCCCCAGTCGGCATGGAGCTGATCCAGAGCCGCGTGGTTGATGCGCGCCAGGAGCTGGGGAGCTTCGAGGGTCGAGTTCAGCGTGCGTGCCAGGTCGACCAGCGCCGCGAGCCGCTGGCGGCTGTCTTCCAGCCCGGTCGCCAGGTGCGCGAGCGTTGTGTTCTTGGCCTTTAGGTGGCCGCCGTAGAAGAAGGACTGATGCGCCACCATGAAGAACAAGAACGGAGGCGACAGGAACTCGGGGTTTGCCAGGGCCGCCAGTGAGACCCCGTGCTCGAACGCGAACAGCACCGCGTGTCCGAGACTGGCAGTCGCGGCGACGGCGAGGCCGCTGCGCACCGAGACCAGGCTGCCGGGCACGATGACCAGGCAATAAATCGAGCGGAAGAGCAGTGCGGTGATCCCGGTGACCGAGGCACCGATCCCGACGGTGATTGCGGACAGGTCGATCAGGGTCTGCAGATAGAAGAAGCACCAGGGTGATTCGGCCAGACGCTTGGAGTTGAGGCCGATGGCAGACGTCAGGCAGAGTGCGGCGGTGACCGCCAGGACCGGGGCCAGGGCGAAGTCCCCGATGCCCAGAAAGTGGAGGAGCAGGACAAACGCGGTCACCGCGCCGGCCGCCCGCAGGCGAGTCGCGCAGAGCCAACGGTTGATGGCGGTGAGGTCATCGCGGACCCCCACGTCGATCGCCGCGCGATCACTGACCGACCGGCTCATCCGCGCACTTCAGCTTCGCGTTTCGAGGGACGTGAGGAGGCTTGACCTGCGCAGAGCACGCTTCGAGAAAAGTGTTCCAGATTCTCACCAAGACGCGTCACAAACGCCCGAACCCTGACCCGCCAGAGACTCGACATTCGGAACTCAGGATTGAAAATTCAAGGGGTAGCGTCAAGGCTTGTTTTGCCCGCATGCTCTCCGAGCGCTCGCAAATCGGGTGCCACTGGGCGGAGGAACGAATGCGAGCGATCACAAATTACGACCCGTCGTCAAATCCTTAGTGAATCCCTGGGACTTGACCGAAAAGCGCGAGCGCGGGACCGGTCGTGGCCGGCAGATTCATGCGCACCTGCCCCGGCACAGTGGCACAGCAGATGGCAGGCCCCGGCGCTGCTCTCGATCGCCATGCAGACCGCCGTCGGCCACCGGGTTGCGGCGGACCGGTTAATCGACCACCGACCACGAACCAGAAAGCCGGGCAGGGGTGGCTCACAAAGAAAAAACCCCCGGATTTCCGAGGGTTTTTCGTAAGCGGGCGACCGGGGTCGAACCGGCGACCTTATGCTTGGCAAGCATACGCTCTAGCCAACTGAGCTACGCCCGCATACTTGGGTTCATATTTAGCTGAACTCCGTCGGCGCTGTCAAAGCAGATTCATCCAGATTCATCCTGGCGGCAGCGTGGCGACGTGGCGAAACCGGTTGAATCACGTCTCGATGGTCACGAATCACGAGCCACGATCGAGGAGCGATGAGTGACGAAGTGAACCTTTCGTGTCGATCCGACGTATTATCTGGCGAAGGAGAAGCGAGCGAAAGCGAAGAGTGAGAGGCTGTGAAAAAATCGACCCTCGCCCTTCGAGAGCCTCAGGGCGAGCGGAAAAAACGCAATGAAATTAAAGGGCCGTGCCGCTCATGCTGAGCTTGTCGAAGCATGAGCGGCGATTTTTTCACAGCCTCTGAGTCAAGAGTGAAGGAGGAAAAATGGACGAGATGAAACGGTGTCCATACTGCGGTGAGGAGATCCGGGTGGAGGCGATCCGCTGCCGCTACTGCCGCAGCCGGCTGGTGTCCTTTGATGAGAATCGGTGGCACCGCAGCCATCCCGAGGGAAGGCTGGCGGGCGTCTGTGCGGCTGTCGCGCACGTGCTGGCGGTCCCGGTCGCGGTCGTCCGCTTGGCCTTTGTGGTGCTCACCTTCTTCCACCTGCTCGGTCCGATGGTGTACGGCGCGCTGTGGCTGGTCATCCCGGCGCGACCTGGAGAAGACTCGGCTCTGGAGCGGTTGCTGCAGCGGGCGCTGGCACTCGCGGGGTTGATGGGAGGCCGACGCAGCGGACCACCCTCCTCGGACGTTTCGGAGCCTTCGCGGCAGTGATCGTGCTATGCGGGGGCGATGGCCTCGGATGAGGAGTTGGTCCGCCAGGTGGCCAGCGGAGACGAGACGGCCCTGGCGGAGCTCCTGCGCCGGTATGAACGGCCGCTGTCGTACTTCCTTTCCCGACACACGGGCGGGCGCGACGTCGAGGACCTCTACCAGGAGACGTGGCTGGGGGTGGTGCGCGCCGCGGCGCGCTTCGACCCCGCGAGACGTTTCTCCACGTGGCTCTTCCAGGTGGCCGTCAATCTCTGCCGTGACTGGCACCGACGAGCACCACTCGAGGTTCATTCCCGGCCCCCTGAGGTCGCGGCGCCATCGGAGGTCGACCGGGCCGAGTCCCGCCTCGATGCCGCGAAGCTACTGGCCCGGTTGCCCGAGCCCCAGCGTGAGGTCCTGATCTTGCGCTACTATTACGACCTGAAGGAGCAGGACGTGGCGGACATTCTCGGTTGCCCGAAGGGCACGGTGAAGAGCCGACTCCATCACGCGCTGGCGCGGCTGGCGGCCGCGCTCGAGAGGGATCATGAGGAAAGGTGAGCTTGAGATCAGGCCCGGGAAAGACGCACCGCGTCAGGACCCGTTGGCCGCGCACGCGGCTGAATGCACGGAGTGCCAGGGCGGGAGTCTCCCGCTGGCGGAGATTCGCAGCGTGCTCGAAGCGGCAGCGGTCGATCTGGACGCCGCCCTGATGTCGCAGCGTGCCCTGGCTGGCCTGCGGCCAGAGCTGCAGCGATTGGCGACGCACGCGTACTGGCGCCGCGTGGCGGCGACGCTGCTCCGAGCGCTGGTGCCCCTGCCGCTGATCGCGACGTACAACCTGCTGCTGCTTCGCGTCTGGTACCTGGCGATCCACGCCCTGCTGCCGGCGGCGATGGCTACCTACCTCGTGCTCAGCTACTCCGCCTTTCTGATTCTGCTGTTTGCGCTGACCTATGCGGCCATTCCACTGCTGCTCGCGCGCAGCCCCACTCCATACGTTCCCGCAAGGACCTGAGGCGACCATGAAACCGTGTCCGTACTGTGCCGAGGAGATTCTCGATCAAGCGGTGAAGTGCCGATACTGCGGCAGCATGCTCGGGGGGACGCCACTGGCGCAACCCTGGCACCGTTCGCGTAAGGGCAAGATGATCGCGGGCGTGTGCGCCGGTCTGGCGGAACAGTTCGGGGTCTCCGTCACCGCGCTGCGCCTGGCCGCTGTGCTCTTGACGCTGCTGGGAGCCGGCTGGGGCGTGATTGTCTACGTCGTGCTGTGGGTGATCATGCCGTACGGCGAAGACGTGGATCCTCGCTCATCGTTCGTCGATCGCGGTTCTTGATTCGCGTTCGTCGATCGCCAGTCTTGGTGCTGGGTGGCGTGACGACGTGACGACGAGCGACGAATTGTAAACGCTACCGGCGCATGCAAGACTTCACCTACCGTGGAACGAGCGGTCACGGCTGTCCTGGCGCAAGTCCGGCGCACTGTCGCGGCGCACCGCATGCTCGGCCGTGGCGATCGGGTTTTGGTCGCCGTCTCTGGCGGACCGGACTCGGTGGGCTTGCTGGCCGTTCTCGCCCAGCTGCGGCGCCACCTGGAAATCGACCTGATTGCCGCCCATGTGAATCATCGGCTGCGGGGTGTTGACGCGGAGGCGGATGAGCGTTGCGCCGCGGAGGCGGCGTCTGAACTCGGCGTTTCGTTTGTCCGCTGTGATTTGCCAGCTGAGCTTAGAACGGGCGGAAATCTCGAGGAGCGCGCGCGGCAGATGCGCTATGCCGCTCTGCACCGTCTGGCGCGCGAAGCGGGCTGCACCTGCATCGCCACCGGCCACACGCAGGACGATCAGGCGGAAACCGTGCTGCTGCGATTGATTCGCGGGGCGGGCCCGGCGGGTCTGGTCGGCGTCCAACCGCGACGCGATGACGGTGTGGTTCGGCCGTTGATCGACTGCCGCCGCGCCGAGGTGGAAGCCCTGGTGCGGCACTTCGGGTTCTGCTGCCGCAATGACACGAGCAACCAGGATCCGCGTTTCGCGCGCACGCACGTCCGGCATCGGGTGCTTCCGATTCTGCAGGAGCTCAACCCGTCCGTCGTCCAAAGCCTCGCGCGCGCGGCGGCGCTGTGTGGTGTGGAGGCTGCCGCTGCTGCCGCCTGGGCGCGCGAACAGCTCGGCCGAGTGGCCCGGGACGGCGAGTTGGACCTGGTGGCGCTCGCCGAATTGCCGGAGCCACTCCGCCTGCGCGTGACTCGAGCCTGGCTGGCGGATGCGGGGGTGCCGGAGCGGCGTTTGACCGCACGTCACGTGGGTGCGGTGCTCCGCCTTGCCCAGGGTACGCGCGCGAGTGGATCGGTGGCGCTGCCGATGGGACGCACGGTGCGCCGGGTGTACCGCCGACTTCGGCTCGGCGGCGGGTTGGTACCGCCATATGAGCCGCGCAGACTCGAACCGGGCGGTGAGGTCGGGCTTCCGGGCGGCTGGTGGGTCGCCGCCGGGTTGGCCGAACCGATGCCGGGCGAGATGCCTCGACCTGCCGACTTGTGGAGTGCGATCTGTGATGCAGACGCCGTTGCGGGACCACTGACGGTCCGGGCCGCACGAAAGGGGGAAAGGGTGCGCCCGCTCAGTCTGCAGGGGAGTCGCAAGCTGTCCGACGTATTCACCGACCGCAAGATCCCGGGGGCCGAACGCTGGACGCATCCCGTGGTGGCAAGTGGGGACGAGGTCGTGTGGGTCCCGGGTGTGCTGCGTGGGGAGGCTGGCCGCGTCGAACCGCACACGCGCCGGATCCTGTGGCTGCGGGCGCGCCGGGATCAGGATCAATAGAGACACGGCCCGGTGTCGCAGAGACACGGCCCGGTGTCGCGCCGGCGAGCGGAGTTGCGATACGGCGCGGTGCGCAGGTTTTGTTGATTCGCGCGGGAATAAGGCGTTGCTGGCCTGTACCGGCCGTGTTACTTTGGTGACGAATCTGTGTCGCCGAGGATTGTGTGAATCAGTTTTCAAGAAACGTCGCGCTCTGGTTGGTGCTGGGGTTGATGTTTCTTCTGTTGTTCAACCTCTCGAACAAGAAGCAGCCAAAACCGCCCGAGATACCATACAGCGAGTTTGTAGCGGCGATCGACAAAGGCGAGGTGACCGAGGTCACCATTCAGGGTCAAAACGTCCGCGGTAAGTTCCAGAACAACGAGCATTTCAAGACGTTTGCGCCCGACGATCCGAGCCTGGTGCAGCGCCTGGAGGCCAAGGCAGTGAAGATCACGGCCAAACCCGAGGAGGGTGATCCGTGGTACATCATGGCCTTTATCAACTGGTTTCCGATGCTGCTGCTCATCGGCGTGTGGATCTTTTTCATGCGCCAGATGCAGGTCGGCGGCGGTAAGGCGATGTCCTTCGGTAAGAGCCGCGCCAAGTTACTCAATGAGAACACCCACAAGGTCACGTTCAGCGACGTGGCGGGGATCGACGAGGCGAAGGACGAGCTCGAGGAGATCATCTCATTCCTGAAGGACCCGAAGAAGTTCACCAAGCTTGGCGGGCGCATTCCGAAGGGCGTCCTCTTGGTCGGGTCTCCGGGGACGGGCAAGACGCTGCTGGCGCGGGCCATTGCCGGCGAAGCGGGCGTGCCGTTCTTCTCCATCAGCGGTTCGGATTTCGTCGAGATGTTCGTCGGCGTGGGCGCGTCCCGCGTGCGCGACCTGTTCGTGCAAGGGAAGAAGAACGCGCCGTGCATCATCTTCATCGACGAGATCGATGCCGTCGGCCGTCATCGCGGCGCGGGTCTGGGCGGCGGCCACGATGAGCGCGAGCAGACGCTCAATCAGCTCCTCGTCGAAATGGACGGCTTCGAAACCAACGAAGGGGTCATCCTGATCGCAGCCACGAACCGGCCGGATGTGCTCGACCCGGCGTTGCTTCGTGCGGGGCGGTTCGACCGGCGCGTGGTGGTGCCACGACCGGACGTGAAGGGCCGTGAGGGAATCCTGCGAGTCCACGTTCGCCGCGTGCCCCTGGCGTCCGATGTGGACATCGAAACGCTGGCGCGGGGAACGCCGGGCTTCGCTGGCGCTGATCTGGAGAACCTCGTCAACGAGGCGGCGTTGCTCGCGGCCCGGCAGAGTAAAGAACGGGTCGGCATGCGCGACTTCGAGCTGGCGAAGGACAAGGTGATGATGGGCTCGGAGCGGAAGAGCATGATCATCAGCCTCGAGGAACGCCGCAACACCGCCTATCACGAGTCGGGCCACGCCTTGGTTGCCAAGCTGACGCCGGGAGCGGACCCGGTCCACAAGGTCACGATCATCCCGCGTGGCATGGCGCTGGGGGTGACGCAGCAGCTGCCGATCGACGAACGACATACCTACACGAGGGCGTATCTCCTCGACAACCTCGCGATTCTCTTCGGGGGCCGGGCCGCCGAGGAGCTCGTGCTCGGGCACACGACCACGGGCGCGGGTAACGACTTGGAGAAAGCCACCGAGCTTGCCCGCCGCATGGTGTGCGAATGGGGCATGAGCGAGAAGCTCGGGCCGATGACGTTCGGCAAGAAGGAAGAGCAGATCTTTCTCGGGCGCGACTTCACACAGATTCAGGACTACTCGGAGCGCACAGCCATCGAGATCGACCAGGAGGTGCGTCGCATCATCCAGGACAGCTACCAGCGCGCGAAGTCACTGTTGGCGCGCGAAATCGACCTGCTGCACAAAGTGGCGGAGCTGTTGCTGGAGCGCGAGGTCCTGGATGGGGCGGAGATCGACGAGGTCGTGCGCTCCCACAGACAGGGCAATGGCGCGGCGTCGCTGAGCGCGGCGAGCGCCGGAATATGAGCGTGCGTTTCCGCCCGAGCGGAAACGTGATCGGAGTGAAAACGGTGCCATCATAGCGGCGCGGTCCAGCTCAGTCCCTCCCGACAGCGGGCGGGAGCGCGGTCCGGGGGCCGCGCGGAAACTGCGACGATGCTGGAGCTGGTCGCCAACTTTCGCCTGCAAGACGCGATCGACATCGCCGTCATCGCGTTTGTCATCTACCGGCTCATCGACCTCATTCGTGGCACCCGCGCGGCCCGCATGCTGGTGGGACTGCTGGTCGTCTTCCTGACGTTCCTCTCGTCGAAGTATTTCGACCTGTACACGCTCAACTGGGTTCTGGACAACTTCCTCAGCTCCATCCTGCTCGTCATCGTCGTGATCTTTCAGCACGATATCCGGCGCGCGCTCACGCGGGTCGGCAGCGGCCCGTTCTTCGGCAGCGAACGCCGGCTGCAGGGGCAGGAACTCGAAGAAATCATCCGCGCCGTGGTGGGCCTGGCGAGCAACCGCATCGGCGCGCTGATCGTTTTCGAGCGGGAGGTGGGCCTGAACGAGTACCTCGACGCGGGCACGATTCTGGAAGCGCAGATCAGCAAGGAGCTCATTCGCAGCGTTTTCTTGCCGACCTCCCCGATCCATGACGGCGCACTCGTCATTCGCAAAGGCCGAGTGGCGGCGGCCGGCTGCTTTCTGCCGCTGACCACCAATCCGAACGTGAGCAAGACGCTCGGGACCCGGCACCGGGCGGGGATCGGCCTGACGGAGGAAACGGATGCCGTCGTGGTGGTCATTTCGGAAGAAGAGGGCAGCATCTCCCTGGTGTCCGAAGGGCGCATCACCCGTGACCTCGACGCGGGCACGTTGCGGAGCACCCTGCAGAAGCTGCTGGTGTTATGAGCTGGCAGGATCGCCTCGCAGCGGCGCGACTCGGTCGCCGTAGGCGGCAGCGGCTGACCGAGTTCTGTCGCGACCTTGCGCTGCACAACGCCGGTTGGAAGCTGGTGTCGCTGCTGGCGGCAGGCGCGCTCTGGTTCTTCGTCAATGCCAGCGAGCGTAACACGGAGACCGCGTTTCACGTGCCCTTGGAGCTGCGCAACATTCCGCCGCATCTGATGATTGTGAGCCCACGCGTGGACTTCATCGATCTGCGCGTGAGTGGACCGCGGACGCTGCTCAGCCGCATCGACGCCGAACGGCTGGCGATCGTGTTGGACCTCAGCGGGGTCCGCCCCGGTCCGGCCGTCTTCCGCATCCTCACGGAAGCACTGAATCTTCCGCGCGGCGTCGCCGTGGTTCGGGTGACCCCGTCGGAGGTGACGCTCGATCTCGAACGGGTGGCGCGCAAGACCGTGGCGGTCCACCTGACGCTGACGGGAAAACCGCCCAGTGGGCTGCGGGTGACGGATTCAAAGGTTGCTCCCGAAGTCGTGGAGGTGATCGGGCCGGCAGACGAGGTGGAGCAGATCAAGCAGGCGGAGACGGTGGCCATCGATCTCTCTCAGGCGGAGCCCGGGCTGATCGAGCGGGAGGTCGGCCTCGAGACTCCCCGGGAGTATGTTTCGTTCTCCGCGTCCCGCGTCCACGCCCAGGTGCAGCTGGAGGAACCGGAGCAGACCCGCGCATTTACGGGAGTCCCGATCGTCGTGCGCAACGCCGTCTACCGCACGACGGTGACACCAGCCACGGTGCGAATCACGGTTCGCGGACCCCGGTCCACCACGGAATTGCTTGAGCTCGACCACGGCGCGGTTTATATCGACGCGGCAGGGTTGGAACCTGGCGGACACACGGCCACCCCGTCGGTCGATCTCCCGGCCGACGTGGAGCTCGTGAAACAGGAGCCGACCAGCGTGAAGCTGCGCGTGCTGCGGGAAAAGCGGAAGATCAATGGGTAGAAACGGGGCAAGCGAACGACCATTGTTTGGAACCGACGGTGTGCGGGGGACCGCGAACGTCGAACCGATGACGTCCGAGACGGTGATGCGCCTCGGGCGCGCCATGGCCTACGTGTTCAAGCGGGGCCATCGGCGTCACAAGATCATCATCGGCAAGGACACGCGCCTCTCGGGCTACATGCTGGAGAGCGCCCTCACGTCGGGAATCTGCTCGATGGGCGTCGACGTGCTGCTGGTGGGTCCATTACCCACTCCAGGCATCGCGTTTCTGACGCGGAGCATGCGCGCCGATGCCGGCGTGGTGATCTCGGCGTCGCACAACCCGTTTCAGGACAACGGCATCAAGTTGTTTGCCGACACTGGCTTCAAGCTTCCGGATGAGGTCGAGCGCGAGATCGAGCGGCTTGTGCTTGATGACGACATCGATCACCTGCGGCCGACGGCAACCGAGGTGGGAAAGGCGTTCCGCATCGACGACGCGCTCGGGCGCTACAACGTCTTCGTGAAGAACACCTTCCCCCGCCATTTGACCCTCGATGGGTTGAAGGTCGCGATCGATTGCGGCCACGGTGCTGCCTATCGGGTCGGACCCGAGGTCCTCGCTGAGCTCGGGGCCGATGTGGTGGCGATCGGTGTGGAGCCGAACGGGGAGAACATCAACCACAACTGCGGGGCGCTGCACCCGGAGGGGCTGGTGGCGGCGGTACGCCAGAGCGGGGCACAGCTCGGGGTCGCGCTCGACGGCGACGGCGACCGGGCGATCTTCGTGGACGAGCGCGGTGCGGTGGTTGACGGGGACGAAATTCTGGCCATGGTCGGCGTCGACATGCACGCCCACGGCCGGTTGCCCAACAACGGCGTGGTGGCCACGGTCATGAGCAACATTGGCCTGGACGTGGCGCTGCGCGAGCGGGGGATTGATCTGATTCGAGTTCAGGTCGGCGACCGCTATGTGGTCGAGGAAATGCTCCGCGGTGGCTACACGCTGGGTGGAGAGCAGTCGGGGCACATGGTGTTCCTCGATCACGGGACCACCGGTGACGGCTTGGTGACGGCGCTGGCGGTGCTGGCGCTGATGGTCGATTCAGGCAAGTCGTTGGGCGAGCTGCGAGGGGTGATGCGAAAGTTCCCGCAGAAGCTCGTCAATCTAGCGGTTCGCGAGCGGCGCGACCTGAGCTCGATGCCGGCGGTGCAGCAGGTGATTGCCCGTGTCAGCAAGGAGCTCGGAGATCGCGGCCGCGTGCTCGTCCGCTACTCGGGAACCGAGCCGTTGATTCGCGTGATGGTGGAAGGAGAAGACCCGCCGCAGGTCGATGCCTTCGTCGACGAGATCGCCGAGGCCCTGCGCCAGCATCTGGGGGCGGCGTGAGGGAAGCTGCAGCCAGGCGGCGCAAAGCGTCTGCAATGATCGCGCTGGGGGTCAACATCGACCACGTGGCCACCGTGCGCCAGGCGCGGGGGACGTCGTACCCGGATGTGGTCGCCGCCGCGCTGGCGGCCGAACGCGGAGGGGCGGATGGAATCACCGTTCACCTGCGCGAGGATCGGCGGCACATTCAAGACGCAGACGTGGAGGCGCTCATCCGGGTCGTGTCGACGAAGGTGAACCTGGAAATGGCGGTGACCGACGAGATGGTCGGGATCGCCACGCGGCTGCGGCCGGCCGATGTCTGCCTGGTGCCGGAGCGCCGTCAGGAGCTGACGACGGAAGGGGGTCTGGACGTGAATGGCGCGGGCGAAGCGGTGGGCGCGGCCGTGACCCACCTGCGTGGCGCGGGAGTTCGTGTGAGCCTGTTCATCGATCCCGATCCGCAACGAATCGATGCGGCCGCACAGATCGGGGCGGATGCGATCGAACTTCACACCGGCCGCTACGCCGATGCGGGCTCGGCGAGTGAACGCGCGTCCGAGTTCGAGCGTATCCGTGTGGCCGCCGCGCGGGCCGCCCAGGCGGGGTTGATCGTGAATGCTGGCCACGGGCTCAACCTCGACAACGTGAGCCCGATCGCCGCCCTGCCGGAGATTCACGAGCTCAACATCGGGCACAGTATCGTCGCGCGCGCGATCTTCGTCGGCATCGAGCACGCCTGCCGCGAGATGAAGGAGCGCATGGTCGAGGCTCGCCGAACGGTCGCGGCGGAGTGGTGCTGATCTCACCGCCTCTCCGCGCTCGGCGTCAGCCCGGATGACGACAAGAGACGCCGCTACATGCGACGCACGGGTGTCAGGCAGGCTCAGAATGCTGCTCGTTTCCGCTGAAGAGATGCGCACGCTCGATCGGCTGACGATCGAGCGCTACGGGACCCCCGGCCATGTGTTGATGGAGCGGGCTGGCGTCGGTGCGACCCGTGTGCTGCTCGACCTGTTTCCGTTCATGCGCCGGCGCGGACGGCGGGCGCTCATCTGCGCCGGGAAGGGCAACAACGGTGGCGACGGCTTCGTGATGGCACGCGAGCTCCGCCGCCACGGTGTGCGCACCGAGGTGGTGCTGCTGGGACGAGCCCAGGATGTCGGTGGCGATGCGGTGCGCAATCTCCGCGCCTATCAACGCGGCCGCGGCAAGATCTGCGAAGTCACCGAACCGGCAGAGTTGGGCCGGCTGGCGGATCGGCTGGCGGAGGCGGACATCGTCGTGGACGCGATCTTCGGTACGGGGCTGAACAACGTGGTGGGTGGACTCCACGCCGAGGCCATCGAGCTCATCAACGCTTCTGGTGTCCCGGTGTTTGCCGTCGACATACCGTCGGGCCTGCACGCGGACACCGGTCACCCCCTCGGCACCGCCATCCAGGCGGAGGCAACTGCGACGTTCGGCTTTGCGAAACTCGGGCAGGTCCAGTTTCCCGGTGCGTCGCTCGTCGGCACGCTGGCGGTCGTCGACATTGGCTTGGCCTCTGAGGCGATCGCGGCGCACCCGCCGAGCGGGGAACTGCTCGAGGCGGAGCAGGTCGCGTGCTACATCCCCGATCGGCGTGCCGACGCGCACAAGGGCGACTGCGGTCACGTGCTGGTCATCGCCGGATCGTTTGGCAAGACGGGGGCGCCGCAGCTGGCCTCGCGCGCGGCGGCACGCGTCGGTGCTGGCTTGGTCACGGTGGTTGGGCCGGCGTCACTCTATCTCGTCTATGCCGCCGGGGTCCTCGAGGCGATGACAGAAGTCCTTCCGGATCAGGATGGCCGGATTCGTTTCGACGAGGGAGCGTTGAAAAGGCTCGTGAAGGACAAGACGGCCGTGGTGATCGGTCCCGGGATTGGAACCCACGACGAAGCGCTGGACGTGGTCGGCTGGCTTCTGACGCATGCCGGTGCCCCGCTTGTCCTCGACGCGGATGCCTTGACCTGCATCGCGCGTGATCCGTCGGCACTGCAGGCGGCGGCGGTTCCGACGATTCTGACACCGCACCCGGGCGAGATGGCGCGCCTGCTGGGGACGAACACGAGCGAGATCCAGGCGGATCGCATCGGAGCGGCACGGCGCGTCGCCGCGCTGCACCGATGCACCCTGGTGCTCAAGGGGGCACGCACGATCATCGCCGACGGACGCCAGGTGTGGGTCAACTCGACGGGCAATCCGGGAATGGCGTCGGGGGGCATGGGCGACGTGTTGAGCGGAATTCTCGGCGGCTTGCTGGCCCAGGGTCTGGCGCCAAGCGAAGCCGCGCGTCTCGGTGTGTATCTCCACGGCGCGGTGGCCGACCAGGCCGCGGCGGCAGGCGGAGAAATCGGTCTTGTCGCGTCGGACGTGATTGCCGGACTGCCGGGCGGACTGCGAACGCTGCGCGGATGCCTTGATGTCTGATGTCGTGGTTCTGCGCACGGAGGCCGAGGACGAGACGCGTGCCGTGGGAAGGCGCCTGGCCGACGGCTTGCGGGGGGGTGAGCGCCTCGGGCTTTCGGGAGAGCTCGGCGCGGGCAAGACCTGCTTCGTACGCGGTGTGGCGGAAGGACTGGGGATCGCAGCCGCGCAGGTCCGCAGCCCGTCGTTCACCCTGGTCGCACCGTACGAAGGCGGTCGGCTGCCACTGTACCATATCGACTTGTTTCGGTTGGTGCCGAGCGAGCTTGATCGCCTCGCGCTGCGCGAATACCTCTACGGGGACGGCGTCGCGGCAATCGAATGGTTCGAGAAGCTGGGCGAACCCTTGGAGGATTTCCTCGAGATCTCCTTGACGTTCGTGGGACCAAACAGCCGGCGCCTGGTAGCAGTGGCTCATGGCGTGGGTTATGATCGCTGCGTGAGAATTTTGCGGAGCATCGGTGCCAGGGGCGGGGAGTGTGGGAAGTGAAGGCCCCGACACAAACGCGATCGGTGGGTACCGGCGGAGGGGCGGCGCGCGGGGCGCCGCACCGTCACCGTTTTCTGCCCAGATGCTGAGGGCGACTCATGGCGGTCCTTGTCCAGAAATATGGCGGCACGTCGGTCGGAAGCGTGGAGCGCATCAAGTTGGTCGCGCAGCGGGTGGCGAAGGCGCAGCGCGCTGGGAACCGGGTCATCGTGGTGGTGTCGGCGATGGCCGGCGAGACCAACCGGCTTCTCGAGTTGGCGCGCTCACTGTGTCCGAACCCCGAGAGCCGCGAACTCGACGCGCTGGTCGCGACCGGCGAGCAGGAATCGGCGGCCTTGATGGCCATGGCGCTTCACGATCTGGGCCAACCGGCACGGTCGTTTCTTGCCCATCAGGTGCGGATCGACACGGACAGCGCCTACGGCAAGGCGCGCATCCGGCGCATCGACGCGGACACGCTGCGGGCAGCCATCGACCAGGACGTCGTCCCGGTGGTCGCTGGCTTTCAGGGAGTCGATGAGAACTTGAGCATCACCACGCTCGGGCGCGGCGGCAGCGACACCTCCGCGGTGGCGGTGGCCGCGGCGATTCGGGCCGACGTGTGCGAGATCTACACCGACGTGTCGGGGGTCTATACCAGCGACCCGCGCATCTGCCCGAACGCGCGCAAGCTCGGCCGCATTTCGTACGACGAGATGCTGGAGCTTGCCAGCCTGGGAGCCAAGGTGCTGCAGATTCGGTCCGTCGAGTTTGCGAAGCGCTACCAGGTGCCGGTCCATGTGCGCTCGAGCTTTGACGAGGAAGATGGAACCTGGGTGCTCCAGGAGGACGAAGGCATGGAAGAAGTGTTGGTATCCGGGGTGACTCTCGATCGCGATCAGGCGAAGGTGACCCTGCGCGGCGTTCCGGATCGCCCCGGGCTGGCTGCGAGGATCTTCGGACCGATCGCCGCGGCCAACATCACGGTGGACATGATCATCCAGAACGCCAGCGCCGCCGGCGATACGGACGTGACGTTTACCATCGCCAAGAGCGACGCCCAGCAGGCGCTGCGCATCGTCGAGGAGTTGGCGCGCGAGATCGGGGCCCAGGGCGTCAGCGCTGACGCCAACGTGGTGAAAGTCTCCGTCGTTGGCCTCGGCATGCGCAGCCACGCCGGGGTCGCGGCGAAGATGTTCGAAGTGTTGTCACGCGAAGGGATCAACATCCAGATGATCTCGACGTCCGAGATCAAGATCTCGGTGGTCATCGACGCCAAGTATGGCGAGTTGGCCGTGCGCGCCCTGCACGAGGCCCTGGTCGAGACATCGCCGGTCCGGGAGGCGCGCGGGTGACCAAGACGATTCAGATCTACGACACCACCCTGCGCGACGGCTGCCAGGCGGAGGACATCTCCCTGACGCTCGATGACAAGCTTCGCATTGCGGAGCGGCTCGACGACTTCGGCATCCGCTATATCGAGGGCGGCTGGCCTGGTTCGAATCCGCGCGACGAGGCGTTCTTCGCCGAGGCGGCGAAGCTGCGGTTGAAGCAGGCGCAGCTGGCGGCGTTTGGTTCGACGGGTCGCGCGGGCGTGCGCGCCAGCGAGGACCGTAACCTGACGATGTTGCTGCGGGCGAAGACGCCGGTGATCACGATCTTCGGCAAGACCTGGGACCTCCACGTCCGCGAGGGGCTGCGCATCTCGAAGCGGGCGAACCTCGAGCTGATTCACGACTCGATCCGCTATCTCAAGCAACATGCGGACGAGGTGATCTTCGACGCCGAGCACTTCTTCGACGGGTTCCGCGACAACCCGGCGTATGCGATCGAGTGCGTGACCGCCGCCGCGGACGCGGGCGCCGACCTGGTGTGCCTGTGCGACACGAATGGCGGACGTCTGCCGGCCGATGTCGTCGCCGGAGTCGAGGCGGTGCGAGCGGCGATCGGCACGTCACTCGGCATCCACTGCCATAACGATTCGGAGCTCGCCGTTGCCAACAGCCTGACGGCGGTGGAGCACGGTGCGGTCCAGGTGCAGGGAACGATCAACGGCTTCGGCGAGCGCTGCGGCAACGTGAACCTGTGCTCCGTCATCGCCAACCTGCAGTTGAAGATGGGCTACGAGGTGGTCAGCCCTCCGAACCTGCGTCGGCTGCAGGAGCTGTCGCATTTCGTGTACGAGCTGGCGAATCTGGAGCCGAACAAGCGGCAAGCGTACGTTGGGCAGAGCGCCTTCGCGCACAAGGGCGGGGTGCATGTGGCGGCCGTGCAACGGAATCCGCTAACGTACGAGCACATCGATCCCGGATTGGTGGGCAACCAGCAGCGGGTGTTGGTGTCGGATCTGTCGGGGCGCGCGAACATCCTTTACAAAGCCAAGGAGTTCGGCGTGGACCTCAATAGCCAGGATCCGACCGTGCGGCAGCTCGTCGAGCGCCTGAAGCAGCTCGAGCACGAGGGCTATCAGTTCGAGGGCGCGGAAGCCTCGTTCGAGCTCATGATGCACCGCTTGCTGAACGGCGCCCCGCCTCCGTTTCGCGTGCGGCGCTTCACGGTCATTGACGAACGCCGCGTCCACGACGGGGAAAGCCTGTCGGAAGCGGTGGTCGAGGTTGAGGGCCCCGACGGATCGAGCGAGTTCTACGCGGCGGTCGGCAACGGACCGGTGCACGCCCTGGATCACGCTCTGCGCAAGGTGCTGGTGAAGTTCTACCCGCAGGTCAAAGAGGTTGACCTCGTGGACTACAAGGTCCGCGTGCTGGGAACCGGCAAGGGAACGGCCGCGATGGTGCGTGTGCTCATCGAGTCCAGCGACGGTCGCGACCGCTGGGGCACCGTGGGCGTGTCGCACAATGTCATCGAGGCGAGCTCGCAGGCCCTCGTCGACAGCTTCGAGTACAAGCTCTACAAGGACGGGAAGCGGCGCGCGGCGCGGAAGCGCAAGCACAAGCCGCGGGCGCCGGCGGTGGCGACCGGGTAGCAGGATGCTGAAAAAGGGTGTTTTGCCCACCCTTCGAAGTGCCCCAGGGTGAGCGGAACACGCTGTCTGACAACGACTTTCCCGCTCATGCTGAGGCTCTCGAAGCATGAGCGCGCCCTTTTTCAGCATCCTGCTACTGCCGTTTCCGCCGGGACAAGGCCCAGCACCTGCTGCAACGGTGCACCCTGGCGACAGACCTCGCCGGGACCTGCGCTTTCCCCCGCTTTGGCCCGGGGCGGAAAGCTGCTAGCTGATTGCGAACGGGCCATGATCTACCTCGATCACAACGCTACTGCGCCGGTGCGCGTAGAGGTACGCGAGGCGATGGCGCGGTGTCTCGCCGAGGAGTTTGGCAACCCTTCGAGTGCGCATCAGGTGGGTGGCCGGGCTCGTGCCGCAGTCGAGGCGGCGCGTCGGACGATCGCCGAGGTGATCGCGGCGCGGCCGAGCGAGGTTGTTTTCACGAGCGGTGGGACGGAGGGGAACAACCTCGCGCTCTTCGGGCTCGTCGCCGGCCGCGACCGGCCGCACCTGGTGGTGTCGCCGATCGAGCACCCGTCCGTCATCGCCCCGGCGCGCGAGGTGGAGCGGCGCGGCGGACGTGTGACGTGGCTGCCGGTCAATCCAGAGGGCCGCGTCGATCCCGCGGATGTGGCCGCCGCGATCGATCGCGACACGGCCGTGGTGTCGGCGGGCTGGGCGAACAACGAGATCGGTACGGTCCAGGACATCGCCGCCATTGCCGAGGTGTGCCGAAGGCGCGGCGTCCGCCTGCACGTCGATGCCGTGCAGGCGCTCGGCAAGATTCCGATCAGCGTGCGCGACGTCGACACCTGCTCAGTGTCGGCACACAAGATCGGCGGCCCGAAGGGGGTGGGGGCGCTTTTCGTGCGCGGTGGGGTGACGCTGCCGCCGCTGGTCTTCGGCGGGGAGCAGGAGCGCGGCGTGCGGCCCGGAACGGAGAACCTTCCGGGGATCGTCGGGTTTGCGGCGGCGGCACGGTGTGCCCAGCCCGGTGCTCGGTGGGTCGAACTGCGTGAGCGCTTGTGGTGCGGTATCGCTTCATGCGGCGGCGTGCGGCGGAACAGTCCGGCCGAACGTTGCCTCCCCAACACGCTGCACGTCAGCTTCGCGGAGATCCGCGGTGAGACCCTGGTGGCGGCACTGGACCTGGAGGGCGTGGCCGTGTCGGCCGGCTCGGCCTGTGCGGCAGGAGCGAGCGAGCCGTCGCACATCCTGCGTGCGCTCGGGCGCGGCGAGAATGAGGCCCGGGAAGGGCTTCGGCTGAGCCTCGGCGTGGACACGACGAGCGAGGAGATCGACGAGGTCGTGCGGATCCTGACACGCGTGGTGCGGCGCGTGCGCGGCGTCCGCGGGCAGTGGGCGGCCAATGGGTAGCGGGCGGCGTGTCGTGGTCGCGATGAGCGGCGGGGTTGACAGTTCGCTGGCTGCCGCGCTGCTGGTCGAGGCCGGCTATCGGACCGTAGGCGTGTCGATGCGCCTGTGGGGGCCGGCGGACGGCTCGATTCAGAGCGGCTGTTGCTCGTTCGACGACTTTCTCGACGCGCGGCGCGTGGCGGAGCAACTCGGCATTCCGTTTTATGTCATGGATTTTCGCGAGGAGTTCCGCCGCGCCGTCGTCGACCCGTTCGTCGCCGAGTATCGCGCCGGGCGGACGCCGAATCCTTGCACTCGCTGCAACCAGTTCGTCAAGTTTGCCGCGCTGTGGGAGCGCGCCCAGGAAATCGGCGCCGACCTGATCGCAACTGGGCATTACGCGCGCAGTCGCACGGTCGGGGACCAGACCGAACTCCTGCGTGGGGTCGATCACGACAAGGACCAGTCGTACTTTCTCTTCCCGATTGACCGGGAGGTTCTTCGGCGCACCCTGTTTCCCGTGGGTGAGTTGACCAAGGCGGAGGTGCGGCGGGGTGCGAGCCGGCGCGGGCTGCCGGTCGCGGATAAGCCGGACAGCCAGGAGGTCTGCTTTGCGCCGCGCGGCAACTATGCGGCTCTTGTGGAGGCGCATTCCTCGCCACAGCCGATCCGAGACGGTTTCATCGTCGATGAGGCTGGACACGTCTTGGGCCGCCACGAAGGCGTGCATCGATTCACGATCGGACAGCGGCGCGGACTGGGACTGCAGCAGGGGGGGCCACCTCGGTACGTGACGGCCATCGATGCGGCGAGCGGTACCGTGCAGATCGGCTCCGGCGACCGGGTCGTGAAGACTGGTCTGATCGCGACGCAAGCCAACTGGCTCGGACCGTTGCCCCTGGCGGGCACTTGGGTGAGCGTCAAGATTCGCTCGCGCTTCGCGCCCCAGCCGGCGCTCGTGACATACGCCGATGCAGAGAGCTTCCGGGTGTCGGCGCCGGCGGGGCTGCGCGCGGTAACGCCGGGGCAGGCGGCGGTTCTGTACGATGGCGAGCGGGTGATCGGCGGGGGGTGGATCGCGCAGGCGTTGTCGGATACCCCGCACCTCGACCTTCCTCCGCAAGGGGAAGGGGAGAGTCGTCGCGTCAGCCCCGGCGAGCCAACGATGGCTCCCGCATGGCGCAGGCACGCCCCATGAAGGTGGCGTTCGCAACCCTCGGCTGCAAGGTCAACCAGTACGACACGGCAACGATCGAGACGGCGTTGCGGCGCGAGGGCTGCGACATCGTCGCGTTTCCCGGCGGGGCCGATGTCTACGTGGTGAACACCTGCACGGTGACCGATCGCGCCGATGCGGAAAGCCGGCAATTGGCGCGGCGCGCCAAACGGGTCAACCCACGTGCCCGAGTGATCATGACCGGCTGCTTTGCGCAGACGAGCCCGCAGCAGGTGGCCGCGATGCCCGAGGTCGACTACGTGGTCGGCATTGGCCGGCTGGCCGAACTGCTCCGTGCGGTGCGCGGTGAGCTCGACGATGCCAGCGGCCGCATCTTCGTCGACAACCTGCGCAAAGCCGAACGGGTCAGCACGCTTGGGGCGGACGTGTTTACCGGTCAGACGCGCGCGTTCCTCAAGGTCCAGGAGGGTTGCGATCTGTTCTGCAGCTTCTGCATCGTGCCGTTCGCTCGGGGGCGGAGCCGCAGCGTCGAGCCACGAGAGGTGTTGGTGCAACTGCGGCGGTTGGCCGAGCGCGGCTTCCAAGAGGTGGTGTTGACTGGTGTGCACCTGGGTGGGTACGGCGGCGACCTGAAGCCGCGCATCGGTCTGGCGGATCTGGTGGAGATGATCGCCGAGTTGCGGCCGCTGCCGCGCATTCGGTTGAGCTCGATCGATCCACCCGAGGTCACCAGCCGCCTGCTCGAAATCATGCGGGCGAGCGACGTGCTCTGCCCGCACGTCCACGTGCCAGTGCAGGCGGGTGCGGACGGGGTGCTGCGCCGCATGCGCCGCCAGTACGATGGTGCGCTGGTGCGTGATGTCGTGGCGGAGATCACCCGCCAGCTTCCGGAGCCCGGGCTCGGCACGGACGTCATCGCCGGCTTTCCCGGAGAAAGCGATGCCGATTTCGCCGCCGGATACGAGATGCTGGCGACGTTGCCGTTCACCTACTTTCACGTTTTCCCGTACTCGCGCCGCAGCGGAACGACGGCGGCGAAATCGGCGGATGCGGTTCCGCCCGGCATCGTGGCCGGACGTGCGCAGGCCCTCCGCCGTCTGGGAACGGAGAAACGCCGGGCCTTTGCCGACCGTTTGCTCGGCGGTGTGGCGAGCCTGCTGGTCGAAGGCACACGCGATCGAGAGAGCGGGTGGCTCATGGGGTACAGCCGCAACTACGTCCGTGTGCTCGTGCCGGGAGACGACGCCCTGGTGAACTCGGAAGTGAGGGTCAAATTGACCGAGCGGCGTGGGGATCGGGTGTTGGCGCGGCCGCTTGCGGCGACCGGAGATGCCAATGTCGGCACCGTCTGAATGGCACACTCTCGAGGAGCGGCTCGGTTACCAGTTCCGCAACCGGAGCCTGCTGGAGGCGGCGCTGACCCATGCCTCGGCGCTGCCGCGTGGAGTCGTGCGTGCCGGTGAGCAACTCGAGTTTCTCGGCGACGCGGTCTTGGATCT
>Ga0316626_10000070_pt1 | contig 35424 bp, 46 predicted proteins | sample OWC_Aug_T1_C1_D5_FD_207656 | JGI IMG/M metagenome (GOLD analysis project Ga0316626, IMG submission 207656) | Wetland soil microbial communities from Old Woman Creek delta, Ohio, United States - OWC_Aug_T1_C1_D5_A | ecosystem: Environmental > Terrestrial > Soil > Wetlands | place: USA: Ohio...
TATTGAATTGTTGACTTTTAGTTAAACCATTAGCCTCAGTTCCAAGAATGGACTTGATAGGATCTTTCTCTGGCACAAATGCCGCCGGAACTTTGATGGCTCCAATTTTAAGAACTGTACCCATATCTTTAAGATATTGAGGAATTTCTCCTATCTTAGATTCCATATTTTTAATAGCATCCACTGTAAGATAAGAACCAATTGCTTGAGATAATTTATTTTTAACTAAGAAATTACCTAACTTGCTACCAGATTGATTAGCATAACGTTCTATTAATGCCGTCTCAATAGATTGTGTTAATGGTTTTGCCGCATCTGCTAAACCAGCACCCGCGATCATACCAATTGGTCCGCCCACTGTTCCAGCCATAGCTCCAGTTACACGATCGGTCGCTAAACCTAGAGCTGCTTTAACATATTGATTTAACTCATATTTTGGAGCATTTAAAGCGGCATCAAAGTTTTGATAATACTTCTCTAATAATTTTCCTTCTGTTGCCCAAGTTTTTATGAGTTTAGCATCTCGTTCTAAAGCCACAATGCTATCAATTTGTTTCACCATTTCTTCTTGAATGGTGCCCCAATATAAGCTTTTGATTTGGTTCTCTAAGGTTCCGCCTTCTTGTGAAACTAAAGATTTCCAATTAATATCTGAACCAAGTTCTTTAACAAACTTATGCATGTTCTCTAAAGTAATATTGCCGGACTTATCAGCTAAATTGAAAATTTTCTCATCTAATTGGGCTGAAATTTTACCTAATTGACCATCAAAATCTAATAAGGACTCAGTCTTTTGTGCCAACTTAGCTAATAGATCATTAGCTTCTTTTGGTGCTAAACCAGTTAATTTAGTAGAAGCTTTATCTAATTGAGGTAGTAAAGGAGCGATCCTTTCACCTTCAGCTAATTGTCTTAAACCATCTACAATCTTTTCTTTAGATTTTCCTTTTAATCCTTTTTCAGCCAAAGATTTGGCAAAAGCATCATCTACTTCATTTAATCCTTGACGGATAATACCTTGTTCTCCAGTTACTTTTTCTACCATACCAGTAGATGAAGTAGCCAAATCTTTAGCCAACTCTGCTTTAACAGTTCCTCCAGTAACTCCAGCTAATTTGCTTTGGAAATAAGGTTCTACTGCGCCGGCGGTTTTCTTCAAACCAGATAAACCAAGCTCTCCAGTTTTAGATAAAAGAGGACCGCCAATTCCTAAGATTAATCCAAGACCAGCTCCAATTCCAATAGATTCGGCAGCCGCTTTTGGATTTTCATCAAGAGCTAATTGAGCAATAGCTTGAGGAGCAGTTATGATCGCACCTTCCGCAGCCGTACCTAATCCTTTAGCTAATAATTGTTTACCAAAAGAAGCGCCTTCCGGAACTAATTTTCCTAAGATACCTGCTTTAGCAGCTTGGGCTAATTTAACTTCTCCGAAGACACCAGTTGGTATACCTAATTGAGCACCAATACCAGCTACCGTACCCACAGTATGAGCAGTAGATTGTTCATTATGTTTTGCTACATCTAAAGCAATATTAGAAGCTTTACCAGCCGCAGTACCAAAATTGTCTGTGATCTTATCATTAATCCATTTTAATCCTGGTACTGATTCCATGGCGCCAAGAGCACCTACATCAGCCGCAGTTTCTGTATCAGAGGCTAATCTACGATTGGCATCATACAAAGATTGGAAATTAGGATCTTGAAATCTAAATCCACTACTTAATAATGGAACTAATTGTTTTCTAGTAGCTAAAACTGGATCGCCATTCAAATCCAATAGTTTATAATTACCATCGTCATCGGTGACTGCATCCATAGCATGACGTTCATCAATTCTAGACCACCCAGCGGTAGTAAGATCGGTAAAATCTTGATTAACCTTTTTATTATGTTCTACAGCCGCTGGAGCGCCCAACTTCCAACCTTCTTGTTGGAAGGTTGCCATATTGGATGGATTCTTTAACCAATCAGAATCTAATTCTTGCTCTTCACCAGTTGGAGAAATAACTAAGATGCTGCCAGGAGAAACTCCTTGGCGTTCTAAATCTTGCTGAGCCATTGGTTTAGAAGGTAAAGACCATCCTTCAGATTGGAAGGTGCTCATATTTTCTGGTTTGATTAACCAATCAATATCCAATTCCATAGGCTCGCCGTCAGGAGAAATAACATTAATTACTCCGGGCTTAACACTAGGTGCGCCTTCAAAGGTTGGACCTGTAGGACCTTCCATTTCAGGAGGAAGAGGAGGACCAAATTCCGCAGAAGGACCTGTCGGTCCGATCGGACCTATATTAGTTAAATCTGGTGTTGGCATTAGCGACCGCCTGTTAGTTTAGCGATTTCGTCTTTCAATCTATCTTCTGATGAACGAGTTGGTCCTGAACTACCACCTTTGGCGGCAGTTGGTCCGGTTGGAGGTGCGGCTGAAGTTGGTCCTGCCGAAGTTGGTTTGGCAGGAACAGAAGAACTAGAACTTCCGCCTTTTGGTCTAGCAGGTACTGCGGATCCTCCTCCAGTAGAAACTGGAACTGCACCACCAGGAGTACCTTGGGCTCCATAAGATTTTCCGCCCAATCCTTCAATATTAGATTTGTTAGCATCCAAAGCTAATTGTTTAATAGAAGCAATAGCTTTAGCTGGATCTACTGACCAAGGCATATTGTAATTAGATGCTTTTGGAATAATAGACATAGCTCTATCAAATTCTTTATCACTCAAAGCATTACCACCACCATTAGCCTTAGCCCAAGCGGCTGCCATCTTAGAACGAATAGCATCTTCTTTGGCAGCATCAGTTGGATTTAAGATTGTACTAAATCCGCCACCTTGTCTGGTTCTCAACGCTAATAATTCATCTGCTAAACGAGCAAACTCATAAGAACCAGCAGCTCTTTCGCCATATTCTTTAGCAGCTTCTTTGGATGGAAATCTAAATAGTTTTCCATTAGGATCAGTAACAACTCTTGGATCGGAACTAGATAGTGTACCAGTTCCAGCGTAAGGATTAGCTACACCTGAAATATCCATATCAGCTTGAGCAGCAACTCTAAAATCATTGACTGAGGCTTTTTGAATAAGAGCTATTTTTTTCTCTGCTTGATCTTTAGATAAACCTGCTGCCATATAACGAGCAGTCATATCAGCTTTGGCTTTAGCAGCTACGCTCTTATCTTTACTATTAAGAGTATTTTGAGCACCAACATAACCTGCCACTAATTGATCTTGCATAGCTTGATAATTTTGTCCAGGAGAAGCAAATTGTGTTCCTTTTAATTGAGGAAACAAATCATCTGTTTGTTGTAAAGCATTTCTCATAGCTTCGTCGGCTGGAATACCTTGAGCAACCTGGCTGGTCACTAAATCCTTCACCATAGCATTACGCTTATCAGCATCAACTCTTCTGGCTCCTGCTGCGGCAGCTTGAGCCGCTTTTTGTTGACGGATCATTTCGGCATAGAAAGAACCAGATTTTTCTTGCAATTCAATTTGTTTGGTTTCCAATGCCATATTCATATCAGCTAGTTTTCTCTTCACTTCAGGATTAGCAGACTTAGCTTGCATAGCCGCCACTTCCATCTGAGTTACTCTTAAACCAGACTGCATATAATTAGTATAAAATTGTTGTTTAGCTAATGATTTATTCCACACAGAATCATCTACTTGAAATTGTTGTTGAACACTTCTCCAATAGCTATCTATGTCAGATTGTTGAGATTTAATATCATTATCAATAGCGCGAGTAATTAATTCCATAGCTGGATTACCAGTAGCTCCTTTAGTCATACCAGAACCAAAAGAACCCAATCCGATCGCAATAGCAGAAAGAATATTTAAACCAGTTCCTTGTTTGTTCCAATAACGTTGAGGATCCACGCTCATAGTTCTGCCACGAGCAATAGCTTCATCCATTGCTTTGGCGCGGCGATCAGCTTCAGCTTTACCAGCTTCCATCTCGGCTTTTTGTTGAGCCATGACATCTTGAGTAAAAGCCGAGCCTTTATCATATGCGGCAGCTAAATCATTATTAATTCCAATATCTTCTTGAGCAATATTTTGCTCAGCTTGGGCGCGTCTTGCAAAAACATCCGCCGTCAAACCAGGAGTTTGCATTGGATTAATTGGATTAGTACCAAATTGTCCAGGTTGTGGTAATGGAGCAACAGGTGCAGGAGCTGCTTGGACAGGAGGCGCTGGTGGAGGTACCGGAGCTGCATCTAATGGTGAAGGAGCAAGAGGATCTGGTGTAGATGTTCCTGCATATTTATCACGATCCTGTTGGATCAATTGATTAGGTAATGCCATATTATTTCTTTCCTTTATTTAGTTTATCATAGTTATGGTTTAATAATACTAGGCTCATTTTATTTTACCTTTTAGTCTAAGATTTTCTTTAATAGAACTCTTCAATTCTTCTTCCAATTTATTATATTTATGATTTAATAAGGCTAATGAAGCAAGCATGGTACCACCTAATTTGCCATAATCTACAATCTTATATCCTTCTTCATTAGTTGAGATGGCGGCTTTACCTAATGGTGTTGACTCTATCTCTTGAGCCATCGGAGAGATTCTTCTACCATCTCCGTACTTAGGATCTTTATATTCGTAATCATATACGCCAAGAGAATCTAAGAATTCTTGCAATTGATTATCACCAGCTTGGATATTTTGTTTAGAATTAATATCAGAAGCGGCTTTATTACCCATATAACCAGCATCTCCGCCCGGTTTGTAACCAGGTTGACCTTGAACTCCGCCTTGTCCTCCGGCGGTGACATTTCCTGTATTAGATTGAGCTTGAACGTATTGTCCTCCAGCTTGTTGTTGAGCTGAGACTTGACCACCAGTAGCGTTATTTTGCGCCCAACCTAATTGTTGACCTTGTTGTGGTTGTTGATATTGTTGCGGAGCTTGTCCTTGATATCCTCCGCCATTTTGTTGAAAACCTTGAAAACCGGCTTGAGGTCCTTGACCTTGTTGACCATATGGATTTCTCCAAGCATTATTAGCTGCCGCTTGACCATTAGTTTTATTCAAAGCATTAAGATAGTTTTGACGAGCTTGAGGATCGCTCATATTAACCGATTGAGTTAATGATTTTGGTTGAGGAGCAGGCATCATGTTATAAGTTTGCAACGGAGTTAAATCTGTTTGAGGATTCTGAGACACAGGAATATTGTTCTGTGCCGGTTGCATTGGACCTTGACCAGCCATGGCTTGATTAATGTTTTGCATAGCTTGGCTACCATTAATCGCTTGACCAAATTGTCCAGGCGATCCTTGATATGCCATAGTTTGAGGAGGCATGCCTTGCATCATAGCCGGATTAATATTAAAATTAGGAGATGCCATCAATTGCTGAGCAATCATTGGAGATTGCGCAAAAGATTGAGGAAGATTAATGTTGGCAGGATAATTGGATTGCAACATTGGTTGTGGCGCAATACCAGCATCTGCATTTACTCTTTGATTAAGATTCATCGGAACATCTGGAATCCAGCGACCATCGTTTAAGAATGCCATATTATTTCACCAATTTGTTATAAATATTATTTAGAATCTTATTCATTTCTGCTTCGCCGATTCTAATGTTTCTTTTTGTTCTTATATCAGAAAATGCCATTGGAGGTACTGCATAAGGATTGGTTATCGGAGCTAATTGCATTGGTTGAAAACCACCTGCCTGAAAGCCTCCTGTCGATCCTAACCCATTCATTGGCATACCTGCGCCCAATTGCATTTGAGCTGGAGGAGGTGCAGCGCCTAAAGTATTATTACTAAAATCTAAAGTACCTCCACCAAAAGCATTGTCTGAGATGGAAGGTACATTACCTTGAGGATTAGATGGCATGGAGACGCTTGGAACTGGTCGACTGATCGCTTGTTGCGAGATATTACTACCAATTCCTTGAGCTCCTCTAGCTCCTAATTCAATTAATTTAGCTGTAGATGTTCCACCTTGTCCAGAAGCCGCACCTCCAGTGGCGCCTGCGCCCGCCATAGCGGCTTTACTAGCTCCTAATCCAACACCAGTAGTAGTTGGATAAGTCATGGTTGGTAAAGTGGCAGTTGCCATTGGTAATGCGCCCGTTCCAGCAGCACCAGCCGCCGGCAATGCTGGAGTAGCCATTGGTAAAGCTCCAGTTCCTGCGGCTCCTGCCATTGGTAGAGATGATCCTGCACCAGAAGCAGAGATGGTTGGCAAAGTAGAAACAGCGCCAGCACCTGTAGCACCGACCGTTCCACCAGCTCCTCCGGCTGCGCCACCAGCTAATCCAGCACTAGCAGCAGAAGGAAGTACTCCTCCAGATCCTGCTGCAATAGTTGGAAGAGCAGAAGCAGCCATTGGTAATCCACCCATAGAGGTTGGTAAAGCTGTTCCAGCGGCTAAAGTTGGTAATGAAGAAGCTACTGTCGCTCCTGAAGCAGCAGTACCAGCAGCAGTTGTGCCAGCCGCCGCACCTGTTGCAGCACCAGCGGCTGCTCCAGAACCAGCTCCAATAGCAGTTCCTGTTCCTGCGGCAGCAGCACCTTGAGCCACTAAACTTCCAGCAGTAGCTGCACCGGCAGCCGTTCCTGCGGCTGCGCCTCCAGCAGCAGCTCCGCCCGCGGCAGCACCTGCACCAGCCGCACCAGCGGCTCCAGCACCCGCCGCAGTTGCTCCTACAGCAGTTCCAGCAGCCGCTCCACCTGCCGCAGCAGCCGTTCCTGCGGCTGCTCCAGCGCCAGCAGCGGTACCTACAGCAGCACCTGCACCAGCAGCAGCAGGAGCAGCGGCAGCACCATAAGTAGCTACACCAGCCACAATAGCAGCCAAGACAGCTACTCCTGCGGCAATACCTAATCCAATTTCCTCATCACTAACTTTATTGGAATATTTAAATCCTTTTACACCTTGTTGTTGTGGCATTTCTTTCTCCTTATATGATCATTAACATTTTTAGAAACTGAGGAGAATTATACACATTATCTAATACTTTACTTAATTGTTTCTCACCAGATGTAATATTCTTTTTAGAATTAATATCAGAAGCAGCCGCAGCTACGCCACCAGCTACACCAGCAGCACCACCAGCAATAGATCCGGCAATAGAAGCATCAATATTTGCCTGATTAATACTTAATCCTTGCTTAATACCGGCAGCGGTCAACCAGTTAGATGATTCCTGAGCTTGTTGAGCCATGGAAGCTTGGAACTGAGCCAAGTTCATTTGTTGTAACATGCTCATATAGTTATTGTATTGTTGAGCATTTAAAGCATTCTGAGCTTGTTGAGCTCCTAAGTTTCCTTGGTTAGCTTCTTGATACAATCCAGCTTGGTACTGTTGTTGTTGTTGATTCATTTGTGCTTGCAATGCATTTTGTTGGTTGATCGCACCCATAGAAGCTAATTGAGCTTGTTGAGTTAATTGAGCTTGATTGCCAGCAAATGATTGTGCCTGTTGATTCATACCACCAAGCAATTGTCCTTGAGCTTGCATAGCAGCCATTTCTTCTTGAGTTCTACCAGCTACAGCTTGTTGAGCGGCTTGTTGCATGGATTGAGCACCCATTTGTTGAGCTTGATAAGCAGCTAAAGCAGGATTGGAAGCTCCTCTTTGCGCTCCAAGCATTGCCATTTGGTTTTGTAAATTTTGTTGTTGAGCTTGTTGAGCTTGGACTTGAGCCATAGAAGGACCTTGACCAGCAGCCATGGCGCCCAATTGATTGGCTAATTGCCATTGAGCATTCCAGCTTTGGTTATATTGTCCTTGATCCATTTTGGCGCCACCATAGGTAGCAGTATTACCAAGCTGTGCGGCTTGACCAGCATTGACATAGCCCATTTGAGGAGCTGCGCCTGTGGTAGTACCAAGCATGTTATTCATGCCGCCTTGCCAATTGCCTGCTTGATTGCCAACAGGATTCTTATAAGCATTTGGATCAACTTTTGGATAATTCATCAAATCATCGCCTGGCGAATCATCGACGTTGACACTTTTAACTTGTTGTGTATCGACCATGTATTATTTCCTTTATTAAATAGCTTTTTATTGTAATATTAAACGCTCTTTTTATTCGTGACAGGTAGACGCATGCCATCATTGAATAAGCCAACTTCCATTAAGATATTGTTTAATGTATAACCTTCATTATATGGAAGCTCTTGAGCATCTTTAATTCTGATCCTAATAGAGGAACATTTTTGTCTAGAGCAATTAACTTGTACAATATATGGAGACCAAGTTCCGCCCCAAGGAGAAGGTTGACCCCAGTTTACTCCAGAGCCCCAGACGTTAATTCCTGCCAAAGAAGTTGGTTGGAATGAAGCTGTTCTAGTAAAAGCTGGATCGAAGTCATAAGAGACAGAAACATCTAATTCATGAGCGCCACGGTATTGTCCTAAGATAAAAAATCTAAAGATCGCTTGGTATCCTAAGTTATTAGCTAAAGAGATCCATGGCGTGGTCATTTCCATTGAATATGGTACTGCTTGTTCGGCAACATAACCATCATAGAAAATAGATTGATTTTGTTGATAAACTGATCCATTAGACTTGGCGAAAGTAAATTCACCATTAAATACCACAGCATCAACTGCGTTATGATTGGTCCAGGTTGCCCATTGATTAATAAAATAATCAAAAACCATAGCAGGACCATCATAAGTAGTAAAAATAACAGAGTTACTATTAGGATCTAAATTAGATGATGATACTTGAAAAGTTTTAGCTTCTGTATCTACTCCAGCGCCAATATACACAGGTTCTCCTAAAGTTCTTGGAAGCATCCAGATTCCTTTGTTTGGAGATTGAAACATAATACCAGAAGTAGTTAATAAAATAGAAGCTTGGTTAGCGCAACCAACAGATTGAGAAATTAATTGAGGATCTGGAAAAGGTTGACCTCCTCCTTGATCATTAGTTCCTTCGCCATTCATAATAAAGATAGCATTGCGCTTGAAGATAATTAAATTACCATCCATTAATCCTAAACCAGTGATCGGTCCACCTAACTGGTTGACCGAGATAGTATTAAAAGAAGTAAATTCTATTGGAATAGTGGATGAGTTAGAATTATCTACTTTGTTTTTAGAATACCATAGCAAATTAGGATCTTCTAGTCCTCCAATTATCACTCTGTTGTTGTACAAGGAGATCATAGAGCAAGATGGTGGCGCAGAATTTGGTAAAAAGCCTCCAGTGGTATAAATTGGTGCATTGTTAGTGATCTCGACATCGGATAAGGCGTCTGTGAACAAAATATAATTAGTATTTGGATTGTTTTTTAATGGCACCAAATTAGATGTTACTTCTTGGAAGACCTGAGCATTAACTTGTGTTCTATACACTTTGATAATAACATTATCTTTAGATGTAAGTCTTAAAGAAGGTATAGCAAATTGTACTGCTGCATTAACTGGAGTAGTTACTTGTAAAGCTGGAGATGGTGTGCTGTATTGTGTCTGACCAAATTTATCATTCCAAGCATAAACAAATTGATATTGATATTGTCCGGCGGATAAAGCACCTTGACCAGGAAGAACTTCATATAAGAGATCTTCCGGATAAACGTTAAAGTTTTGTTCTACTACTTGAACACCATCATAAGATTGTAACAATCCTCCTACATAAAGTAAATTATTAGAGAAAGTAACAGAGTTAAACTTATTAGGATTAGTATAATCAATAATAGTTGAGTTAACACCTGTTAAAGAGAAAGTAATTAAGTCTTCAGAGACTATTTTATTTTGAGTTAAGTTTGCCCACAAAAAAATACCAGGAGCGATCGTAGCTGTTTCTGATAACATATGGTTAGTTCTTAATCCTCCTCCAGATCCTGGAGAAACTTTAGAAACAATAGTAAATGGAACGTTAGTTAACAAAGCAGTAAAGTAAGTGTTCTGTAATGGAATGATTGGTCCACCAGGAAAATATTGAGTTCCTTGAGATTGATAAGCTAAATTAACATAAATATCTTTACCTTGTTTATATGGTTTAGCCGCCAAACCAACAGATAGTAATTGTCCAATAAAATTAGCATTGCCTAATATATCTACTACTTGAGATCGAACTGCCTCATTGGAAGAAATAGCATTATAAACTTCATAAATAATCTGTAGCGATCCTGCATTAATAGATTCTATTCCTGTCACAATTGGGCTGACTACTGTATCCACCAAAGATGGTGCTTGGATTTGAGCCCAAGTAATAGCATCATAAGTAGAAGTATAAACCGCCGCTCCGGTAGACCAAGAAATCCAATTTTGTCCAAATGAATCGGGCACAATACTGACAGATAAGAAATTAGAATTGACAATAGCACCAGAAGCTACGGTAGTGGTATTATTGATATTACCATCTGGATCTAAATCAAAAGCAATTACCTGACCTGTTTGATCAATGTAAGTGATATAAATTAAATCATTATCTGGTGTACTAGCTAAATTGTTAATACAGACGTCATAAGGAAAACCTTGGTAACCATCTGCGATCAATGGTACTTGAGGAGTAATAACGCCTGGGTTATTTGTATTAATAGTTTGATAACATAGAACATTATTAAACGTATAAAACAAATAGATTAATTCGTTAGCCGAGATAAGTTTTGGTTTACTTGTGCCGCCTGGAATAGCTTGATCGAAAAGAATATAAGAGTTAGTTACATAATCTAGTACAGAGTATCTTAACGGTCCTCTTGAATCTTCATAGGCAAAGACTTTTACTTCGTTTAGGAAAGCGCAGTCTGGATTTAATTGTTGGGCGGAAGTAATATCTACAATTTTGTTATTGGTATTGATTAAAGAAATAGCCGGACCACGATTAGACCAAGCACCAATAGAATCAATATAAGTATAAACGTTAACGTTATCGAAAAGACAAATTTCACTGTTAAAAGAATCAATGGCTACGGCAGAAGTAATAGCACCATTGGTCATGATGTTTTTACCTAAAATATCATAACCTGGTCTTTTGTTTAAAGCTCCAACTTTATCAAACTTAGCATTTTGTAATGAAGTAAGATTAGGTAGTTGAACTTGTAATGCATCGGTCTTACTTGCAAGACCGCCTTGGAATGAAATTGGTACGGTTTGGGCGTTTAACATAATTTCTCCATACAAACTCTTTTACCATCAATTAATTTACAAGTTTGACCAATATAAACTTTATCGTTTACAGTATTTTTAATAATGTATATTGTATTCATTTATATTCCTTTCTTATGAGATCCAAACAAGTTCTAAATATCCAGGTGAACCATCACCGCCGCCTCTTCCGGAACCTGGTGTTCCGGCTGTAGAAGAGCCTCCAGCTCCACCACCACCACCACCAGCACCAAATCCACCCGCTAGTTGACCTGTTTGACCATTTCCAGCCGTACCAGAAACTGAACCTTCTCCACCAGCTCCACCATTGCCACCAGTAGAAGAAGCATTAATACTACCAGCTCCACCGCCTCCTCCGCCTCCTCCACCGTAAGAGGTAGAGTCATTAGCTCCAGAAACTCCGGCTGTTCCGCCAGCATTTCCTGAAGCAGAAGCAATACCACCTGATTGGTTAACAGAAACGTTATTAGAATCTTGTTGATGACCATTACCACCGGCACCAGGTTGTTGATCTAAAGTGTTGGAATAGTAATAAGCGGCTGATGTACCAGTACGAAATTCTCTCCAGAAACCTTTGGCTGGTAAACCACCCTTAGCATTAATTGAAGAGAAACCTCCATTACCACCAGCTCCTCCTGTGGCTCCAGCAAAAGTAACGTTGAGACCAAAAGTAGTATCTCCACCATTATTTCCATTAGTAGCTACAGCTCCGCCAGTTCCGCCAGCGCCTATGGTAATAGTATAAGTATTACCTGGAATAACAGTTTGTAGAACTGTTCTTACAATGGAAGCTGCGCCTCCTCCACCAGAATCGGAAGTATAAGAGGCACCTCCGGCACCATTATTTCCACCACCTCCACCACCGCCACCTCCGCAACCAGTTACTTGAACTTGGGTAATGCCTGGAGGAGCGACCCAAGTGTCGGAAGTTGTATAAATTCTTCGATTAAATCTAGATACCATATTTTTTTCCTTCTTAAATCATATACCATCCGGAAGAAGTTGCTACTAATGCCACCTCTCCGAAAGGAGTACCGATAACTACGGTAGCGTTTAAACCTTCAATAAAATTAACCCCATTAGGTACAATACTAATTGTATTGGATGAAAAAGAGGCTGCTCCAGAATCTTTTATAATCAATTTTACTCCTGGAGTTACACTAGAAAGAGCAGGAAGATTAATTGTGATACTGGCAGAAGTAACATTAAGAACATATGTAGCATCTTGAGTAATATCCGGCACATTAACAGTAGTGGAAGTAGTAAGTATTGGAGTTGAAATAATAGCGTATCTAAACAACATCCAGTTACTAGTTCCATCTGAGACTACGCACAAACCATCAAAATTATTTCTAATAATTGGAGCAGTAGAAGATTGATCAATGGTATTAGCACCATTAGGAGAAACGGTAATGATATTGGTAGCAGCCGTTCCAGAAGTATCTTTAATTATATAAAATCTACCAGCTCCAACTGCATTAGCTAATGGTAAGGTAACAATAATTGGATTAGAGGTAGTGTCGCAAGAGATTAAGATAACGTTAGAAGAAGAGTTAATAGCTAAATTATTGGTAATACTGGTTGGAGTATATCCGCCTGTTGGAGCTATTAAAGAAGAGCCTGAAGTGATTTGAATTGGAGTTCCGGCGCCGTTATTATACCATAAATCTCCATTTAATTCATATACACAACCTATATCTCCGATACCTGATAAGGTACGATCTTGATTAGTAAATCTAGTGGAGCGCAAACTGGTAGCATTATTAGATTGAAAAGATAAATCTTCATTAATATCTAATCCAGCGGTAGGTACCTGATAACCATCTCCATTAGCTGCCCCGGTATGACGATGACCAGCAATAACATCCAAATCATCTGAAACCTGAACAGCGTATTGCGGTCCTGGTGTAATGGTTGGTGTAGGTATAATCAAATTCATGGCATTTGTCATAGTTTATCCTTTTAGTAGACCTGAAGATTGATAGAACAATCAACAGAGGTCCATAACCATAATGTTAACTGTGGAGTTGGGTTATTTTCTTGATCGTTAGAAATAATAGCTTGCGGACTAGTTCCTCTTAACATGACATTATATCCTAAGAGTTTTCGCCCCAAACGATGATTAACTTTATTTACTTGTCCAGCTACCAATTGAATATTGCTTAGATTGCTGGAATCATTTTGTACTTTAACTAATGGATTAATTGCATTAGCAATATTCTCTTGCATATTATTAATACTTCTGATAATATCAGTGGTAGATAAGGTATCAGTAGCATTTAAGAATAATTTCTTGAGTTTTTGTATAGCCATTAGTACATTCCTAAATTGTTGCCCCAATAGAAATATTGATTTTGGTAGCGAGTATCTGCTACGAATTTAACTCCGCCGGCATCTCTGTTCTTAGCTGCCGCCATAATTCTTTGTTGGAGAGCAGCTTTCTCTGCCATAAATCCAGATGGATCTATGTTTTGTTTGTTGAAGATTTTGATACAAGCGTCTACAATCGCATATTCTGACCATCCTTGCATGTTCATGTAAACTGGAAGAATATCAGTTGTTAAAGTTAGATATTGGAATTTTGGTGTGTACCAGACTTGATAGGTGCCGGCGCAGTTAGTATTAGGAATGATTTGAATTCCTTGATCCATTAAATTATAAGAAATATTTAATCTGCCCCAAGGTAGAGAAATAACCGACATTGGATTTTGTTGATTACGTTCTAAGAAATTATATCTTGGAACCGAATACCATAGTGCTGGTTGGGCGGGCGATTGCGATGGTTGATATTGAAAATCCACTCCTCTTAGTTTTAAAAGAGTAGGAGGAATTGGAAGAATATTAGAGCTAGTATTAGTTGGAATGATGGATTGATAATTAAGCATATGATAATCATCATATTCTGTGGCAAGAATATCATCTAATTCGCCCAAAGATTGATTAAGATAAAGCATCAACTCATTATCAGTCACAAATTGATTCGCTTCCATATTACTACGTTGCCTAGTATATGTTATCATTTGCTGCATACTAGTCATTTCTTTTGTCCTTTACAGATACGAGAAATAGTTTTACTGCTACAAGGATAATCTTTAGCAATTTGTTCGTAGGATCTTTTATCAGATCTTATTTCTTGTATTTGAGATTCTGTTAAATGTATTGTTTTTGTACTATTTTTTGAAATCTTTATCCTAGTTTCAAAAGAGGTAGCTTTTCCTTTATTCCAAGCAGATTTACCAATTTTTGCCAAAGACATTTTTAATTTAGTTTCTTCCGAAAATTTACCTCTAGATCCGCCCTCTTTAATATTGTATCCTGTATTAATGCTATCATAAGTATTAATCCAAAATTTTTCTAAAGCGTCGGCAATTTTTTGATTATCACAGGTAACTAATAATTCTATAGTAAAATTATCTCTTCCATATTTATTAATTGCATTTTTTATCTTACTTTTATATGGATGTTTATTACAATGTGCGTAAAATCTTTCCTTCAACGATTGCCATGTTTGACCCACATAAACTTTATCATTTATAGTATTAGTTATGAGATAAATACTGCAAACAGTCATGTTAACGATCCTTCATTGATATTGTTACTTTAATTGTAAAATATGCAGATAATAAAAAGCCAGAGATTCGCCTTTAAAGAAAGAAAATAAAAGAAAGGCTGGTCTCTGGCTTTAAGTTTTTAATATTCGTCTTCTGATTCTCCTAGATGAGGACCTTCTGCGTGAGGTCTGCGTTCTAGGCAGTCAAAAGCTTCTTCTAACAGATCCGCAACAAGTTCCGGATCTTTGTCGTGAACTGCAAGAATCAATTCACTGGAAATTTCTTTTAGATAGTCACGGTAAGAATCATCTTCTAATTCTACATCTTCTTTCTTAGAAGATTCCATCTTACCTTTCTTTTTAAGACCATCTAAAACCGCAATCATTAGTCCTGGTTTTTTTTCCATAAGACTCCTTTATGCGCTAGATTTTTTCAATCTAAGATTGAAAAAGAAACCACTACCCTCTTCTAGATCCGCTTCGGAGCCCGCATCATCAAATACCTGGAAGGTAACTTGTTGACCAACGCCACCAGCTTGTACTGGTAGCACTGAGGAATCTCCGACTGTAACACTTTGTATCTGAACTATCAAGAAATTAGGAGATGCGCTAGAAGGAACAATAGTTTGTATACTGCATCCTGGTAAAGCATACCAAGCATCTTGAAGAACGATACTGTAGTTTCCAGTACCTCCATTTTTTACAATGGAACGGACCACTCCAGACGGTACAGTTGTGAAAACAGGTTGCCCGTATCCATCGATACTGACTTGACCTTCCACAAACCAGATTCCTGGTCTGTCCGCAAATAGCGTGGTATAACCGTATGAGTTAGCCATAAAATTCTATTTCCTTTCCTAAAATTAAGGATTTACCCCGATAACAATGTTTGAACCTGGTTTAATACATACCATAGCTCCGAAGGAATAGAAACGAATTTCCAAACCATCTGCTGTAGCAGTTCTCATCATATCCAAACCATCAAGGTTCCACAAGGAAACTGGATCTGGTCCAACATGTAAGAAGTTCCAAGTGTCAATATTGATTCCGTACATTCTGTTAGGAGAACAGTTGTTGTCTGGAATGACTTTAACTGGACCTTGTGCGGTCATTAATTCAACACCAGGAAAGCTTACTTGAGTTTCATCACCTTCACCGATAGCGACATCGATAATGGTCTTAGCTGCTTGGCTTCTTAGTAATTGAGAGTATTGTCCGAATGGAACGAAGAAGTGGGTTACTTGGTTACGACCCATTCCACCACCTTGTTTTGCAACAATGCTGGTTCCTTGAATGAAAGCATCTTCAATGCTTAATTGTGTTCCGTCTAATGATTGTCCAGCTAATCTGGTTGGATCAACTGTTCTGTCAACGTTGAAGAACGGAGTAGCTGAAGGTCCACCATATGGTAACCATCCTGCTAAACCTGTAATCTTGGCGTTTTCATCACCTGTTACGAAGATACCGTCACCAAGAGCAGCAGTAGGAATACCGTTAGTAGCATCATTAATATCCACATCTGAAGCGGTTTGTGGATTAGGTGTAGTTCCAATTGTTAGAGTACCATTTACTCTATCTACACCAATAACATACAAACCGTGTCCGGCTGTACCGTATGCTCTAGGAGTTTGTGTACCAACTGGACATAAGTCTAATTGCATACCAACTTCAAATTGCAATGATTGATCAGCAATTGCTAATACTAAAGTGCTAGAAGCTAAATCTGTAGAAGCTCCAACTGTACCTCTGATACCTGTTCCGTCACCGTAAACAGCTCCACCCATATCACGACCCATGTTGTCTAAACAACCGTCCATTTCAAGAGTTACTGCTTCTACGAAAGCATTTCTGTTTCCGCGAGTTTGCAATACTACTTGGCTGGAAAGTGTAGAGTATTGATAGTTGGTTACGTTTGGTACCATAAAATCTACTGATTGAGTAGAAGTGTTTTGTCCACCTGCTTGTGCTGTGGTGAAGATTGCGCTACGACCTTGTGAGGTAGCGTACTTGACTGGCCACAAGAAGTTTCTACCACCAACTGGTGATAAAACGTTTTGTTTCTTAGTTAAAAGTGCCCAAAGTGGGTTGTCAACGAAAGTTGTGTTAACAACGCCTCCGTCACGGTAATATTCCTTTAGAATTGCATCCAAAGAAACTAATGTATTTCCAATAGAACTCATAAAAGTGTTTTCCTTATAAAATGTTTAGTATAAAGTTATTGTCTTTACCTTTGTTTCTGTGGCTTTTATTGTGCAATCCTAGTAGCCGAGTTCAATCCAAATGTAGAAACATTCAACTTTAATATAACATTATTGATAGTAATTATTTGCTGCCTAAATTTTTCATAGCACGTAGACGGCGTGCATGTCTGTCTGACAATGGTAAGTTTCTTTCTGGAACTGCGGTAGAAGATCCAAAAGGAGGAGCGCCAACACCTAGAGAAGATGAAATGGTTGGCGAAGCTTTCCTGGTAAAATCTTTTCTTTTAATCGTTCCATCTTCTTCAAAAACAGAACGAGAACGAGAACTAGAACTAGATAATTGCTCTGGTCTTTGATATTCAACTTCTTCATCGCGGAAGAATCTTTTTAATTTATTCATCGAACGAGCTTGTGTTAATTGATCTTCTGCTCGACGTTGCAATTCTTCTTCCATTTGTTCCACTACATCTTGAGCCTTTAATTCAAAAGAATTAGGATCTCCTCCAGATGCGCAATGATCTTGGAAGGCTTGATTCATTAAATCATACACCAAAGCAGCGCAGCTATGTTTATCATTTTTGTGAATGAATTCATGGTTTTCATTAATGTGAGGTAAAATGTTATCATTAATGTAAGAGTTTTTCACTCTATTAAATTCTCTCTCTTGATATTCTCGAGCTTCTTGTGCTTTGCGTTCTTTTTCTTGAGCGCGTTCTTGATCATACTCTTCTAATTTACGCCTAGTTTGTTCCTCAAAAGATTCTTCTCTTACAGGAGCCGGATCATCTTGGATGGAATAAGTTTTATTAAAAATCTTTCTTTGAAACTCACCCGGATCCATATTCAAAGCTTTGGCAAGAATAGTCGGATCTTCTTTAGCTTGTTGCATTAAAGATGTAAATTGTTCTGTTTCTTTAATTCTTTGTTCAGCCTGTTTTTGCATCTGTATTGCGCGTTCTCTGATAGAAGCGGCTTCTTTATATTCTTCGCGTCTCTTAGCTCTGCGCTCTTCATCAGAAACCGAAACTTCTTGAGATTGCGAAGAAGTTTCTGCTGACACATCTTCAGCAGGAGCAGATTCTCGGCTAATAGAATCAGCATATTGATTTGGAAGAGTAATTCTTTTTACTTCTCCTGAAGAGACAGTCATATTGCTGCCCATTTCTTTCTTGGTAACTCTAATTGTACTCATAATATTTTATTTCCTTTTCTTATTGTGGCATTGGTCCTGGCATAGGAGGTGGTCCTGGAGGAGCGCCCATATCCATCGGAGGAATTGGAGCCCCAGGAGGAGGCATCATCATATCAGGTGGTGGAGGACCCATATCTGGAGGTGGACCCATTTCCGGTCCAGGTGGAGGTCCTTGTAATCTTTGTTGTAACTCAATACAATCATTAATAAATTGTCTTACTAACTCAAGCCTATCCTCTGGACAAGACTCTACTTGTAATTGTGTATAGATGGTTTGTGAAATATCAATGGCTAAACCTAAATTCATATAAGGTTCTGGGCTATGATAAGTACCATCTTCTACCATTTCAGAGATCCATTTTTCAACTAATCTTAAAGAAGAGGTTTGTCTATTAACTTCTCCTTCTAAATCAGGATCAAGATTAAGCAAGGTCATACCAGTTTCTTTAGTAATCCATCCTTTATCAATATATTCGGAAATCGTTTCGATTCTGCCGGCAAGAGAATCTGGTAATTGAGAAGTAGGAAAACATTGTACATCATATGGAGCATCCAAATCAACATCTTTCCATCTGATTTCATGTAACATTTTTTTCTCTACCAAAGAAACTTTAAGATCAGGATTCTTGGCGTATAAATCTTTTGACATATCCACCATTATTTTGGCGATATCCATAAACCAATCCTCCCATCGTAAGGCAACCATAGCAAATCTAGAAGCTTCAATATCTTGAACTGTTCTAATAGCTACGTTAGAATCTACTCCTTTTGGTTTTTGACCAGAAGCAGCAGTTTCAGTAATACCTACAATTTGATAAGCTTTATCAATTAACCATTGTAAATGTCGATATATTTCCGCATTTTGAGCGGTCGGAGTTAACCAAGTTGGAGGTTGGGCGCCGCTATAACTTACCATTCTAGCAATAGTGTTGTTTAACAAATGATCTGTGGCTACTTTAGCTCCATCTGGTACGAAGACCATTGGTACGGCAGCTAATTCAATAGAGCGTTGAATAGTGGTAAGAAGTTTATTAATTTCTGTTTGAATAGAAAGCAATTCTTCAGCAATTCCTCTTCCTTGATATCCAAGTGGTTTTTGCATCCAGCGGAAAGGAACAATTGGAAAATAATCCTTTTTGTATTCTTCGGCAAATAAAGTTCCAGAAGAAATGCTAATGCAATGTCTGCCATCTTCAGAATCCGGAGATGATGGTAAATGCCATGATTCTGTCACTCTAACCAAATCAGTAGTAGAGGAGAGTGTTATTTTGCCCATGAATTGAGCTTGAGCTTCATCAATAATTTGCTCTTTATCTGGAAATCTTGCTCTAAGTACATCTCTGGAAAATAATCTAACTTGATGCATGGAACGTGGTTTTTGATACATACCGTCCAACTCATCTACAATAACTTCACCAATAGCACACCATTCAGTTTTAATTTGATCATCTTCTTCAAAAATCTTTAAGAATCCAGTGCCTACTACTCCTGCATCGCGGAAAACAGATTCACAATTTTTATACACGCCAGCTTGTTTGAATAAACCAGCCATATATTTGGTTAGTTTGGTGGCTCTTAATTTTAAGAAATAATCATTAGAACCAGTAGTCACGAAAGTAATCTTAGGTTGATCTTTAGCAATCTTAGCTGCGCAAGTATCAATAATAGATTGAATAACATTTAGAGCTACTCTATTATTAGATTGTTGGTTGGAAGCATTTCTTCCACCAAACATTTGAAATGGATAACCCAAGATTTCATAGTTACCATACAATCTGGCAAAGATAACTCGAAGGTTCTTTAATAAAGATTGTTGAGATTCAATATCATTAACTGTTTGCTGAACATTTAGATAAAGATCTTCATCATTACCCACCCACCAATAAGCATTGGCTTTATTTTTGGTTCTGACACGAATCTTTTTAACATCGTCCTTAGAAGCATGAACGAATTCTTTAGAATCACGAAAAACTTTTTGTTCTTTATCTTTTTTAGATTTGGCTTGTTTGTTGACCATGGTTTACCTTTATTTCTTTTTTATATTCATGGAGGCAGCCAACATCTCTTGCAACTCTATAGGCATAGGTGCGGCTGAATAAAATAATGGATCTTCTTGGAAGGATGCTTTATTATCACTAGTTGGTAGTACTTCATAATGATTCTTCTGGAGCTCCAAATCTCCTATCTTTAAAGCATTTAGTTTATTCTTGACGAATAATTCTATTATTTCTTTCATTTCAGGAAAAGTTAATTTTACATTGTTCATATATTATTCCTCATTATAGTTAACTTCCATTGAAGTATTTTGTTTATTTAAACTCTTCCAGTGTTGTTCTAATAATCTTCTTCTTAATTCTTCTTCATTATTAGGATTAATCACTGGTTTTACTTCATACCAATAATGTCTACTGTGTGTAAAGCCATACAATAAAGCATCTGTTAAATGATTTTCTTTGGTAGCATTTTCTTTATGTTTACCAAGTAGTAAAGCTCTTTCATTCCAAATTAAAGTTTCTAATTCTTCAATTAATGGCTGATTAGTAGGTTGTAAAATTTGTATTTTGCCAGTTTGAAAATCAGAATTCATTAAATGAATATGAGCTTCTTTGCCGCGCTTATCGGCAGCCAATAAAGGCAAACCGTGAATGATTCTAATTTCTTCTACTAATTGTAAGTTAGCCGCATCTACTACTATATTTCTAAAATTATATTTAGACATGTAAGCTTTGATTTGCTCAGCTACCGCAGTAACAGTTAGTTGAGATTGTTTGAAAGATTCTAATACATACATTTTACTATCAAATGATCTATTATAAACAGAAACTACAAAAGCAGTTGCGTCATTCCAACCAAAATCGATAGATAAAAGGTAAATGACATCTCCAATAAATACTTGAGTAGGTATACTATTGATATAATTAAGCTCTTTGGTAGATTTATATACTCTGGCACTTTCTTCAATTACCCATTCGCCCAACCATTCTTGTCTAAAAGATGAAGTATTGACAATCAAAGGATCTGCGGCTAAACGTTCATCTAATTGTTTTTGAACTCCTTCTCTAACAAATGGATTGTTCTTCCAGCTCCACTGAAAATCTTTCCAAGTTCCATTTTGATTTTTTGGATCATTGATTTGCCACCAATAATGAAGACCCATTTGATTTCCTGGCGTACCAATCATACATAGTGTTCCATCAAGATCTGCTAAAGTAGGAAGGATAACTGACTCTACTAATTCTCTTAAATCTTGTGTAAATGATTGGCATTCATCTACCACGGCGATTCTATATTTTTGCCCTCTAAGTTTATTCTTTTCTTTAAAAGTGGCGTCGGCGCCAGTTAGCTGAATAACAGAGCCATTAGAGAACTTAATTTGTAATCCAACTAATTGTGCTGGCACATTATATTTAAGAATAACGTTTTCGAAAATATCCATCCACATGGTTTGTTTAGCGGTTTCTTTAGTTAATCCTACATAAACATATTTAGAACGAGGATTAGAGAGAGCTTCGTTAACCATGTATAGACCAACGGTGGTTGATTTACCAGAACGTCTAGTCAAACAAAGTTTCTTTCTTTTGGACGGATCTTTAATGAAAGCTAATTGTTCCGCAAAACATTCCGATAAAACATTAATTGGAGGAGCTGCGCGTTTGGTTAGCTCTTTCTTCATTAATTTAGCCGCCAAAACTTGATTCATATTGATCCTCTCAAATCATCAATAACGCTTGGATCATATAAAATACCATAACGTTTTTTCAATTCAGGCAACAAAACAAATGGAGAGGTAATAACTAATATTGGATCGCCATTTTGAACATAATCTGTTAATAATCCTTTAGCTATTCCTAATCTTCTATATAATGGTTTGGTGTGCGCCCAATGAACATATAAAGTCTTCATTTTAAAATTAGGCTGCATAACTAGGTAACCAGCAATATTATCCGCATCATTATCCAAATGCGCTACTTTTACTATGGATTTAGAAAGTATATTATTGATTAAGGCTTTTTGTCTAGGAAAAAAAATGGAGTTAGAAATAAAATTATCATACTTAATCTTGTGCGCTTCATTAGACCATGAGGCAAGAATAAATGCATAATCTTCTGGTTTACCATCTCTAATAGTAAATGGTTGGTCTGCTGGAATTCCGTAATTCATAATTAAGCGACCTTCTTATTATCATTACCAAGCATAGCTTCAAGCTCTTGAGTAGACATCGCCTTTAACTCTTTCTTGACAAGTTCTACTTCGGCAATATAATCTTTCTTAACTTCTCTTAGAGTAGCAATATATGAAATAAGCAATTTAGATTCGGCATCGGTTAAGCCGCGCTCTTCTGATAATTTGGCTAATATATTTAATTCTCTTTGAATAACCTCAATACCCACACCCATAATAACTGGTATAGTATCAAAATCAAAAATAGTAGATTTTTTAGTCTTTTTCATCGTAATTACCTTCATATATGCAAACCAAGAAGTATTTAATTATCTCAACTCGGAGATATTATTAGTATTTATATATCACATTATTAATAGGATTTTCTTTTTAAATCTCCAACAAACCATATACTAACATTATAATCTTTAGCTATTTCTTTATACTTTCTAGTATCATTATATTGATAATTTTAATTGAGCGAATTTAACCAGACGCCTATTTTATAATACAATTCTTCCTCTTCTTCTGGAGTTATTTTACGTTGAACTAACTCATCAGGATCTAGAAGATCAGGAAGAAGTCCTTCGCCAGCAATAACAATACTAGCTAAATAATCATAATATACTTGTTTTACTTGTCTTTTCTTTTCAGAAACTGGATCTAAAAATGTCATTTCCATATCTTCAAACAATTCATTAGACATAAAGAACTCCTTCCAAAATATACCTTCTTATTACTGAAACAATAAAACCTCTCCGATTATTTATCTCTATAGAGAGGTTTTATTTCTTATTGTTGTGAATTAGACAGAGCAGTTTGAACTAACTCTAATAATAATGAATTCATACTAAGATGATATGGTAGATTTTCATTCTTATCTTCTAAAACTGTTAGTAATTTAGTTCTTAATTCTACCGGAATTCTAAATTGTACTGATGTCCATTTTCCTACTTCATGCTTGCGCGGTCTGCCCGGACTTTTCTTGGTCATTATTTTGTACCTTTCTCTTATCGAAATGATTTTTCATCATCTTTATCCATAGGATGACCATCACACTCTGACTTAAAATCGCTAGATAAGTTAACATTCTATCCTCCTTTTAATATATCTAAATAATAGTATATTTACATTATTATAGATAATTGAGATAATAATTCTTTTGCTTTTGGATCGTTGAGAAGTTTCTTTTTTAGTTTCTTAAAGATGCCGCCTTGATGTTGGTAGCGGGCTATTTTATTAACATAACCAATATTACCATATAGAGCTTTACAAATACTTGACTGATGAACGTTTATTTTCTTGGCAATTTCGGCTTGAGTTAAGCCTTGACGATGATAATTATAAATGGTTAATTGATTAGGTGTTAAATGAGACTTGGCTGTTTGTTCAATTAATTCCACTAATTGATCTATGATCAATAATCTTTCTTGTTCTTCTTGAGATGATGTTTCTTTTTGATCGAAAAACTCGGAAGAGACTGGTATTTCTAGAATTCTATATTGATATTTTGAAGATCTGGATTCCATATTTACCTCTAAATAAAAAAACCTCACTGCGAGAGGAAAAAAGCAGTGAGGTTTAATTTTTTATGGAGCGATCATTCAGAATTGAACTGAATTCTTCAGCTTGGAAGGCTGAGGCACACCCAAATATACCATGGTCGCAAAAGCAGAGAATTTTGTATTTATTAAGGAGACATCATGAGTTTTTCTTATCTCTGCTGGCTGGGTGACTCCGGTACGATCGGAGATTGAAACATTCAAAGTGTTTGAGTTTGCCAGTTAACTTATCACCCAATGAGCCCCTTGCGGGGCAAAAAGAAACAATGAACAACTCATAAATAATATAACAATATTGGTAGAAGTTATTACTAAATGAAAAATCCACCATTAGGTAAGTAATGGTGGATTGATATGAAAAGTATAAATGTCAAAATCAGCAACAGCGCTGACTAGAATTATATATCAGTTCCAGGCAGAAGCGATTTCCGCTTCTTGTTTTTTAGAATTAGAAGGTCTAATATAAATGGTACAGTCTTTGTTTGGTCCAGAAGTAGCTTTTATTTTTTTCCAATTTAAACTATCCATTATTTTAGCTACCGTCTTAGAGTGGGCTCTAATGTCAAATTGTTTAGCAATCTTATTAATTTCTGCCGATGATAAAATTGCATCCTCGGTAGAGTTTAAATGCTGTAGTACATAATCTTTAAGAGGATCATCTGCTTGGAAATGACCATTAGATTCTTCTAACATTTCTCTTTCTTCAGAGGTTAATACCCAACTCTCTCCTGTCATAAAAGCTTGATAAGCTTCTGACCATAATTCTTCTTTGATTGATTTTAATAAATCAATATCCATGTTATCCGCCACTTCGACACACCAGAATCTACGATTGCCTGTAGTGTCATGTAAAATATCAAGATGGTTAGTGGAGCCGCCAAAGACCATCATACGAGGCATAGAGACAGCCAAGTTTTCATATTTAGGAACATAAGTATCATGAGTCTCAGTTAAATATTGTTTAGCATCTTCTAATTCAGCTTTGCCAATAGCAGCCAATTCTCCGAACTCAATAATAAACTTACCTTGATATGTTTGAGAGGCTTTTTGAGTATTACTGATATCCACGTTTGAACCACAGTAATATTCTTCCTTTGGATTAATATTCTTGAAGAAAGAAGTCTTTCCGGCACCTTGCTTGCCGTAGAAAATTAAAGAACCTTCTACATAAGAACCAGGCTTGATGGCGCGGGCGACACAGCTAATTAACCATTTTCTTCCAAGCACTCTATTGATAGGAGAGTCCACCACCCCACAGACATTGGTTAACCAATTTTCTAAATGGTTGGTATGACTTATAGGTAGAGAAGTGAAGTAATCGGCAAGAGGATTGAACTTGTTATCGATGGCAACTAATCTGATGGCATTATCAATTTCTTTAGTTTTAACGTTGTGACCTTTTAAGAAAACTGTAACCGCACTAGCGATCTTAAGAGTATCATCAGTGGTCATTGGCTCATTGTTAATGTAAGGTTTTCTTTCAAATTCTGAATATTTGATAGTAGGAAAAAGATGTTGGATAATGATTTTGTAATTTGTTAAGTTTGGAATAATCTTAACGTTGCCATCTTTGGTGGTGTTAAGTAATAACTCTGGAGAGTAAAATCCATAACTATCTAAACAAGCGGCTTCAACATTAGAGCCTGTTGTCTTTGGCGCGACAACTGAGACTTCGTGAGAGGTAATGTTTCTTCCAAAATGCTCTCCAATCATGGATAATAAGGAACGATAATCATCTTTGCTAAGACCGGCAGCCTGTCTTACTAAATACTCTTGCGCTGCTCTGAGAGAATTTGTTTTAATTGCGCTGTCAAAAATGTGTGCTATATTCATCGTAACTCCTGTTTGTGTGTGTTTTCTATTATTAATTATGCATATTAATCAGGAACTTCCTGTTCCTGTGTGTAAGAGAGGTCGGTTGGCGCCGACCTCTCTTTTTTTATTTTGATTCTTCTGGTTGAAATACCTCTTTCAACTCAACCATTCCTTTTTTGATACACATTCTGATAAATTCAGACTTGCTAATTGCTACCTTGGTAGCTGTAATCATATCAACATGCGCCGCATCAATCTCGGCAATGAATTCTTCTGAAAATCTAAAGTTAACTAATTTACTCATTATATTCTCCTCTTTACTGTCTTTACATATATTATATCCATTTATTACCAGATTGAGTTAGAAAAATTATACTCTATATTAAAAATAAATAGAAAGTAATCATTTTCATTTTCCGGGCGGTTTTCCTTCCGCTTCCTTCCGCTCATATTCCGCCTCTCCTTCCGCTCTATTTATCCTATTTTTATAGTGTTTTAGTGATAAGAGGAAGGAGCGGAAGCAAATATGATGAAAACATAATTGAGGCTGTAAGACAAACGTGTAAAGTCTTTACATCTAAAATATGAAAAGTTTTTAAAGTACCTTCCTCCGCTCCGCTCCTTCCGCTCTATTTTTTTTAAATTAGCGGTCGCTTGACGCCGACCGACGCCATGGTTATCTTATCTCTGCGCCCGTCGGGCTCCTATTAATATTATCACAATTAGATAAAGGAGTTTCTTATGTTTACTGGAGTATTATATTTTTTATTATTTCAAATTGTAGTTCTTGGAACCATCTTAATGATTATCGCCTGCACACCTAAACAGAAATAGTTATTAAATAATGTCATAATTATACTATTAATCTGATATATAAAGTATAGGAGAAAACAAATGACTTGGAATTTATTTAAAAGTGATAGTACTTTATTAAAAGAACATATTAGAGACTCTATGATTGAAATTCAATATGTATTAGCGTACTGCGACGATATGCCATTTTCATTTATGAATGATGAATATTGTGAGCAAGCAAAAACAGTAGTTGATAAATTTGTTCAAGACACATCTCATATTTTAAACTTAGATGAGCGTTGCGATAAGATTAATGATTTAGTAAGAGAATACAGCCAATCTGTTTATCTTCAAAAACGTGAAGAGCGAATTGAAAATGATGAATTGCAAATTGCCGCTATGCACAGAATTCTTACCAAATTATCATATGATGCTAAGTTTGCTTATTTAAGCAAACGTGAAAATACGACGGAACAAAATTGGATTGAATTAGAAAAAGAATTACTTAAATTATCAATAAAATGAATTCATCACAAATTATAGATTATACCGGACAGAAATTCAATAGCTTAACAGCTATTAAGTTTGTGGGCTATAAAGAAACTGGTAAATTAAAAGCTAAAAGAAGAGTTTGGTTATTCCAATGTGATTGTGGTAATCAAAAAGAAATCTCTGTTGAGAATGTTTTTCGTTCTTCTTCTCCAACCAAATCTTGCGGTTGCTTGAAAGCTTCCATTCAGAAATATAGCGGACTCCAGGCGCTCCAATATGCCGTTTATACAGAAGGTAAGTATAACGAGGCAGACATTACCTTGGAACAATTTATAAAGTTAAGCCAAGAGGATTGTCATTACTGTGGTAGTCCAGTCTCAGTCAGCGGTAAGACCAGACAAGGCAAGAGGTTTAAAGAGCCATTTACTTATCATGGATTGGATCGCAAAGATAATAGTAAAGGACACACTTCAGAGAATTGTGTGCCGGCGTGCTTCGACTGCAACATGAGAAAAAGAGAATGGAATTACCAAGAGTTTTTGGATTGGATTAAAACTGTGTATGAGAGGAGAATAAAATGAATAATAAAGAACATAAGATATTTCAAGAATGGTTTGATAAGCAAGTAAAAGAAGGTAAATTTATCCTTGCCGAACAAGCAAAACAGACGGCAGATAAAGTGAATGAAGATAAGAAAAAAGATTTGAATTAAAGGAAAAAAAGAAATGATTAACAAAGAAAATTTAGCCCGAGTTATTAAAGGACGTATACACGATTGTCAAGAACAATTTCCAATGATTGTATCAATCGTGATTTCTGGAGATTTACCTTACTATAATTCTATAGTAGATTTGATTTGTTCAGTTTACTCATCTTTTAATGATGAGGATCTTAAACAGGTTGCAGCCGGTATTCAAAGAATGCCAACTCCACATCTTTTAATGATGGCGATAGAACAAGTTGAATCTCAATTACAGTATAATGCTGGTTTTGATGAAAATGAAATAAAATTAAATAAATTAAAATCTGAAATTACTTCTTTGGAAGAAAAAGGAAAATGAGAAATGAATAAATTATGGAGATGGTGCAATTCAATACCGCGCGGAATCTATGGAATCCGCAAAGAAATTCATCAAACTAAAAGCTTTTGAGTAAATGAAGGAGAAAAGAAATGGAAATTTTTGTTATTATTTACTGCGTTGTTTTTATCATCTCGGCAATTTGTGTTAGATTCATTTTAAATGGAGAAAAGAAATGAATACAAAAGACATAATAACTTACATAGAAGAAAGTATTAAAAACAATAGACCTGTGGGCGCTATATGTTATACCTATCTTGATGGACATCAATCTGAATGTATAGGATTTATGCCGTGTTCACTTAAACAAGCTCAAAAACAAATTGAATATTTAAAAGGAAACAACAAATGAATAAATTATTACTATTAGCATTATGTTTAATGATTGGTGGTTGCGGAATTGTTATTATTGATTCCACCAGCGATGGTAAAGGTGGAGGCACCGGAGGAGAAGCTGGTGCAGATACTTCTAGTTCTTCTGGAGGATCGGGCGGAAGTGAAACCACCAGTCCTTCAGGCGGTACCGGAGGAGAAACCTCAACTAGTTCCGGTGGCGGTTTAGGTGGAACTACTACCACCGGAACCTGCGATCCAGGACCTAAAGAATGCCAAGAAGGAACTTGCTTCTGTCCTGCCGATCATGTTTGCTGCGATAAAGAAACTAATCCAAATATGTGTATTGGTAATGATAATGGATATTGTTGCCCAGTAGATATGTTCTGTATACCAAAAGGATAAAATAAAATGAATTTAATTGAGAGAATTTTATGTTATTTTGCGTTTGGTTCAAAATGGGTTGAAGAATATGAAGAAATAGATAATGACATAAAAGAATGTAAGCTAATGGCTGAAATAAGTTATAATAAAATTAAACATGGTAGAGATGGATGGATACTGTTTGGTAATTATCTTAACTATAAGAATAAAACATGAATCAAAATGAACGAGATAGAGAATTCTTAGACTTTCTCAAATCTCATACCAGAGGAGATATAGAATTGTATCTACTCAAAATGGTCAGAGAACTATCTGAGAAAGTTAATCAATTGTCCAAAGAAATAAATGAACTGAAAAATAGTTAATAATGTCACTATTCAGATAATATATATTAATATTTCGATATTAATATATGATGAATAACTCAACAATCAGTACAAAACCACGCATTCCATATAATGATAGAGATAATTGGCAAGAAGGTTTGCATTATAAATATGGAGCTAAAAACCACTTACATGATGTAGATATGTACCTTGAACACAAATCAGGCGAAATAGCTGGCTTAGTAGAGTTTAAAAATCAATATGAACCTATTGAGATGTATAAGTATAATCAGTTTATCAATCTTGCCAATAAGGCTGAGATTCCTGCTTATATTTGTGTTGGTTCTAAACAACCATATACTTATTACTACATCATTCCTTTGAATAAATTATGCAAAGAGATTCCAACCATGGATCAACCTCGATATTTATCGGAAAAGAATTATGTGAAGTTCTTGCATTATATTAAGAAGATGAATGCGCCGGAAGAATTGTTAAACTCTTTGAGTGATGAGTTACCAGCAAAAGAGAATAGATTTAAACCAAATATTAGAGGATAAGTAATATGGAATTACAAGAAGCAATTAAATATATGAAGGATAAATATAAAGATTCATTTATTCAAATAACCAATGATGGTTGGACAGATGAAGATGATCCGCATATAGTTAAATTTGAAATTCATCAAATAGTAACCACTAAATATGGGCGTATGACTCAAATAACGGAATTTGAATCTCGCGCCCAATTAATAGATTTTGTTAGAAAAGAAAAAATGATAGCTTTCTCATAAGGAAAAATAAATGAAAATAGAAAATGATTTAATTTTACGAAAAACAATAGATTTTTTATGGAATGAATTATATGATGTAGTTTATTTTTCTCCTGGTGATATTGATCATAAACTTATTGATAAAAATTTACATAATTTTTTTATTCCATCCATAGGTAATGAGTGGTTTATTGATTTTATAATTCAATTTAATAGTAAGTATAAAGATAATTTAAGTATGAGTAGTTGTTGCAATTGTGAAGGAGAAACTCTTTATTTATCAATATTAGATGATGAATTAATTGAATTAGGTAATAAATTAAACTTCAAGGAGAAAATACATGAGCGAACATAAAATAAATAGAACTAAGTTTGATCAATCTCAAGCCATTGAGCAATTTGAAAGATACAAAGAAACCGGCAATGGATCCATTATCCAAAAGAAAGAGAATCATGCAGGTTATTCTTCTGCTTATTCCGAAGGATGGGAGAGGATTTTCGGCAATAAAGAGGAAGAAGAATCAGATAATAATGACTCCACCTCCGGCACAGAAGAATGATTTTTCTTCCATGATTCCTCCAACTGTTCCAGTTTGGAGGAATAATTTTTTGTAGAGAGCTGAGTTTGATAAAAGATATTGAAGGCTTTAATGAAATCTTCAAAGCATTCTTGGAAGGTTGTATGATGCCACACATTACTCATTAAATGAATAAAAACAGATTGTTCTTCTTGTAAGAGAGATGTAACATCTTGACAATATAAAGAAAATAATCTCCAACATTCTTCTAGATAATTACATTGATTTTTTAATGCCTGCAATTCTCCAAACTCTGTTAGATATTCTCCTGGGCGCCAATGACGATCCAAAGACCATAGATGTAAAATACCATTCAGATAAATTTGAGAGAAAGTATAATTTTCTCCTTTTCTTCTGGGTGTTAAAATTTGATGATAATGAGTAATATTATAAATAGTTAATGGTACACCATCTACGTTCGTCTGAAAAGTAGCATACCTATTCTGACATTGATGAGAACAAGCAGTTTTTATTTCCATGTTAATCCTCGATATACTCCAATTTTAGTATGAGCCCATCCAAGAGGATAACCTAACTTAGGCATCAGATCATTTAAATAAATAACAAATGAACTATTAGCATGACAAGTCCGATTAAATAAATGTTGAAAACAAAAATCTTGCCATTCCTGTCTTGACACACATGCCTCCGGCATTATTGTGCAATGTTGTTGTATCAACTGTTCTATTTTCTCTTGACGCAAAGATACTTCTATTTGCGCTCGTTGGCGCAAAGCTAATTCTTCTTTCACCAAATCGTTTAATAATAAAGTTGGCATCTTATTTTCTTTCTAAATTACCAACGTTACTCGTTAATACCTGGGTCGGGCGGGTTTCCTGGTGCGAAACCAACTATTTCTCCGGCATTTCTTTGTTCATCAAAAGATGCTACTAATAAGAAATTACCATTAACGAAAGAACTTCCAGCCGATGGTAAATTAGCTTCGACAAAACTTTTTAATTCTGGCGAAATAGTATACACCACACCGGCAAGTTTAATTTCGCCATGTCTAAGAACTGATAAAATTTGACTGTAACCTAATATTTTCACAAATCTCTCCATAAGTTGAGTACCTTTATGATTACTCCGTTGATTTATTTAATTCTCTTGATAATAACCATTATCTGTACTTATATTAATAGGTCTAAGTTGCTGTCGCTCTATTTGACCTTGATTACTATATGTGATTTTAGTGGTTGGTTGAGAACTACGTTCACTCATTATGATAAACCTTATACCGGCACAGGATTTATATTATTTGCCATCACCACCATCCTCTTCTTAGCTATACCAACTTTGACATGCGTTTTTAGTATGTTCTCTTTCACTAAGAAAATAAATTGGACAGCCATAGCAGGATGGATAGCACTAAGTTTAGCCATCCTTATTTCCTATCCAACTTTGCGCGGACAAAGTTTACTTAATGTGTTTTATGCTTATTACTTAGTCTGTGGTGGTGCTAATTTAATTTACTTACTCAGTAAGGCTAAACAAAAATTCACCTTTTCTCAAGGAGGATTGTTATTAGCCACCATAGGATCTATTATCTGTATCCTGATCGCTATTAAAGAAACTTCTATCCTATCTCTGGAACACTGGGTTCTGGTGACATTGTGCAATTGCATTTTTTGCACAAGCTTGCTTGTTGCAAGTTGGATAAATCGTTTTGTAAAGAAACTACTTCCTTAGCTGATTCTACTAGTTGATTTTGTAGAGTTAAGATTTGAGTCTGCGCCCGAGCAATTAACTTCAGAAATTTATAAGTTCCAAAGAAAATAGCACCCAAAGAACTGATAATAACAGTAATAAAGGCGATAGACAAATACAAAATAATTTTCTCTACAAGCATAGTTATCTTATATTTTGTTTTATTCATTTATTCTGTAACTGAAGTGCTAACTGTCTAATCTTTTCATCTCTTACTTCATCGATAATTTGATCCTTTGCCGCTTCCACTGAGGAAAGAATCTTATTATCTCCTTGAGTAATAACCTCTTTTAAAGTATTATTGCTCACAATCAACTCATCCTTCAAAGAGACTACCGCATCGGCACCTTTAACCATGCTAGCAACCATTTCTTTGATGGCTGGAGCTAAAACAGCTTTGGTAAGATACATAATAAATACACCAATGCCTAATAGAATGGCTACTAAAACAGCAAAAACTATTTTACTTCCAATAGTGTCTCCTGGCTGATCTAATATTTTAGAAGGTAAATCAGCTACTTGTAAAAATAGATACATCATAAGTCCTTTATATTAAGATGAAGAGTCAGTTACCAATCCAAGATTGGCTAATGCAGTTAACAAACTTGCCAATGCCGCGTTAGCTCCTTTAGATCCTGTAACAGTTGGTTTTGCAATTGGAGCCGTAGCAAAAAATCCAATACCAGTGGCATCTGCGCTAAATCTAGTGGCGCCGCTTGAAACAAGACTTAGCCCGAAGCCATTAGGATCATCAATAGTAATTCCACCACCAGCATTAATATCAATAAGATTCTCAGCTTGTACATCAATGTTTCCAGTCGAACTAATCAAAACAGGAGTTCCGTATAAATTAAGATCGGCATTGATGAACATGCTTAAAGTACCAGATGTGACAGAGGTGACATTTAAGATGGTTCCGTTGTTTGGAAATTCTATCGCTCCAATACCAGTAGATGGTATTTGATAAATAGAGACCATTGGATTGCCATCAAATGAAAAATACACATTACCACTATTAGTAGTAGCCAGAGCACCAGCAGCTAATGGAATATTAATAACGAAATCACCTGGCAAACGATTAGTTCCGGTAGCAGAAGCAAATGGAGCTTGTGTTTCCATTAAAATATCATTAGTTGCCGCATCTGTTGAACGAGCAGTTTGAGCTAAACCAAAAGCTGTATTAGTTATGGAGGCTAGTAAACCTGCTCCAATAGTTAAACTATTATTAGCAGTAGAAGCAAATTGAGTGGCTCCATTACCATCTCTCAAAACAATGGTATTAGCTGTAGGAGAAGAAGTAGCGCTAGTAGTAATTGGAATACTTGGAGTAGTTTTTGCCCATCGAACTCCGTCATAAGCAATAATATCACCAGTGGTAATTGGTCCAGGCACATTAAGTGGCGTGCCTTGTAAATTAGAAACAGTATTAGATCCAATAGATCCAGTAATATCTCCGCTTAAACTGGTGGCAACCCAAGCAGATCCATTCCAAGCTAAAGGTGCTCCAGAAATCGGAGGAGAAGCTGAAACAGCAGATCCTTGTAATTTGGCTACCGTTATAGATGCTATGCTAGATCCGGTCACATCTCCACCAGGAGATACTCCGCCCCACTGAGAACCTGTCCAAGTCAAAGATTGACCAAAAGAAGGTGCAGAAGCCGAGATAGCTTGACCTTGAATACCTACTACCGTTGGGTTTGGTAAAATACCAGACAAATCTCCACCCACATTGTCAGAAGGAAAAGTAGGCGTCACTGGAACATAGGTAGTTCCATTATATTGAAGCACTTGTCCAGAAGTAGGAGCAGTAGTGGAAATTGGCTTTCCTTGCAATCCAGAAACATAAGGATTAGGTAAATAACCAGTTAAATCTCCGCCTACCTGACCAGAAACCGGATCGATCGGAGAACCATCAATAGAAGCATAGACGATCTCCACATTGATTAAATAACCAGCTCCGTAACCAGATTGTGCTCCAGTAGGATCAGGTTGTCCAAAGACGTTCCAAAAAAACGCTGTATAAGGCGGTTGTGGAAGTTGTCCAGTCATGTGATAGACTAAAATTTGAGGCATAATGTTCCTTACTTATCGTTTTTAAGAGTTAAGAAAATATCTAATTGTGTGTTTACATCAGAAGAAGCAGTGTATTTAACACGAGCCCAACCGAATGGAATTAATCTTTGATCTAATTTATAAACTCCGGCACCTGCCACGGAGACAGTGTTAGCGCCATAACCAGTACCTACCGCAGAAGAATCATCCACGGATTTCACAGCTCCGGAACTGTTTTCAGCGCCGGCGGCATAAAGAGGTTTTACGCTCAATCCACCTGTGAATTGGCGATCATTAGATTGTTCTAGAATAGCTGTTCCTTGCGGAGAGCCTCCAGTAAAAACTACTGAGGCTGACAATTCTTGCCATTGTCTGACATCCACCCATTCAGTTGTATATGAATTGGATACACTGGAAGTAAGTGCATATCCATCAACAAGTTTCGAAGAATTAAACATAGTATTTTTCCTTTATTATATGAGATTGTATTGATAACTTTATAGTTTGGTTATTCTTTGTGCCGCAGTGTAAGGAGAAATCTTATCTGCTTTTAATGGTTTACTATTACCTTGTGATTTAGGTGGTGGTTGGTTAGTTGATTGAGTCTTACCATAAGTAGCTTGTAACGCAGATCCATTTCTTAATCCAGGATCTAATGGAGCACCCATAATAATAGAAGCTGTTAATCTTTGTTGATAAGGCAAATTAACCTTACCAGAATAAGCCTCTTTAACAATCTCTTCTCTCATTTTTTGTAAGATCGCCGGATTTAATTCCGCCACCAAAGCTACCTGCTTAGAAGTAACACGACCATGCTTTAAACCATCCATTAAAGCATATGGATTCATGGCTACTTTTAACAAACCATCAATCTCTGCCATTTGACTTGGTGTTGGTTCAAATTTCTTTTCTTTACCAGTAAAAGCTTCTGGTTGTTTATTATTGTACATGTTAACAATTTGATTTAAGGTTTGAATCTTTTGTTGATAATCTGTGTACAATTGTCCTGCCAATTGAGGATGATCTTTGAAGATTGGCGCAATGTATAATTCGAAGTTCTTTTGCATCATCTCAGAAGAACTTGATAATGCTGCCAATCTATCAGATAATCTATTGAATTGTTGACTTTTAGTTAAACCATTAGCCTCAGTTCCAAGAATGGACTTGATAGGATCTTTCTCTGGCACAAATGCCGCCGGAACTTTGATAGCTCCAATTTTAAGAACTGTACCCATATCTTTAAGATATTGAGGAATTTCTCCTATCTTAGATTCCATATTTTTAATAGCATCCACTGTAAGATAAGAACCAATTGCTTGAGATAATTTATTTTTAA
>Ga0316626_10000071_pt1 | contig 35324 bp, 26 predicted proteins | sample OWC_Aug_T1_C1_D5_FD_207656 | JGI IMG/M metagenome (GOLD analysis project Ga0316626, IMG submission 207656) | Wetland soil microbial communities from Old Woman Creek delta, Ohio, United States - OWC_Aug_T1_C1_D5_A | ecosystem: Environmental > Terrestrial > Soil > Wetlands | place: USA: Ohio...
TTGCGAAACGAAATGAATCACATCCCCCCTCCATGCCCCCTCACGTCCATGCGTTCCCCGCTACCTCACCGCCTCCGCCAGATTTACGCGGATTCACGTCGCCGCTAACACTCTCCTGGAAGCGGGCCGCCAAGCGTGGCTACGGTACGTCGCAACCTGTCTTCGGGCCGCCGAAGTCGAACGCTTCGTATCGGACGCTTGAGCTCGCGCCGGAGCTGGTCACGCTGCTGAAGACGTGGAAACTGCGGACCCGGTTCAAGACGGACACGGATCTGATCTTCCCGAACAGCCTGGGCAAGCCGCTCCATCGGGCGTACTTGCACACCGGACTCCGTCAGGCGCTCGCCCGCTGTCCCGATCTGCCCCGGGTCAACGTGCACGGGTTACGCCACAGCTTCGCGTCCATCCTGATCGGGCAGCTCGGCAAGACCGCCCCCGAAGTGGCGCGGCTCCTGGGGCACAAGAACGCCGACATTACGTTGAAGGTCTACACCCATTGGTTTCGCGGCGAGTCGTCGGCAACCGCGATGGCCGACTTGGCCACCCTCATCCGCCGCGGTGGTAGCAAAATGGTAGCAGCACCCCGGATGGCTGGGATAACTAGCTGATTTCGTGCGTGTCTTCCTCTTGAATTCCCAGCTTGTCCATCTTGTATCGCAGGATGCGCCGGGTGGTGCCGAGGATTTCCGCCGCCCGGGATTGGTTGTAGTTCGCTTGGATCAGGGCGTTGAGAATCATCCGCTGTTCGAGGGCATCGACCGCGTCGCCGAGGGTTCTCGTTGCCGGTGATGTCGGCCTTTCCCGTCTCACCTCGACCGCTGCGGGTGAGACCGGTTCGGCGATGGGCCCAGGCAGGTCGTCGGCCGTGAGCACCGAGTCCTGCGAGAGCACCAGGGCGCGCTCGATGGCGTTCTCCAGCTCGCGGACATTGCCAGGCCACGAATAGCGTTGCAGCAGGTCGAGCGCCCCTCGAGTGAAGCCTTTCTCCGGCAGGCCGAGTTCCGTGGATTTGAGCTTCAGGAAGTGGCGGATCAGGTGCGGCAGTTCCTCCGGCCGCTCCCGGAGGGGGGGGAGATGGATCGCCACGACGTTCAACCGGTAGTACAGGTCCGACCGGAACGTGCCTTCCCGCATGCCTTTGTGCAGGTCGCGGTTGGTCGCGGCGATGACGCGCACGTCGACGCTGAGCTGCTCCGCCCCCCCCACCCGCGTGAACGCTCCTTCTTCTAGCACTCGAAGGATCTTGGCCTGCGTGGCGGGATTCATCTCGCCGATCTCGTCGAGGAAGATCGTACTGCGATGCGCGCGTTCGAAGTGACCCGGCTTCTTCGTATAGGCGTCGGTGAAAGCGCCGCGCTCGTGTCCGAACAGCTCGCTTTCGAGCAAGTTGTCAGGGATGGCGGCACAGTTGATGACCACCAACGGCCGCTCGGCGCGGGGGCTGTTGTAGTGGATGGCGCGGGCGATGACTTCCTTGCCTGTCCCGCTTTCCCCCGTCAGCAACACGGTGGTCTTCTGCCCTGCCACCATGCTGACCGTTTTCAGAACCTCCTGCATCTTGGCGGATTGCCCGACGATGTTCTCGAAGCTGTACCGGCGGCCCACTTCCGAGCGCAGCGCCTCCATGTCCCGCCGCAGAGCGGAGGTTTGCGCGGCCCGCTCGACGATGAGCATGAGTTCGTCGATATCGAATGGCTTGGTGATGTAGTCGAAGGCGCCGAGCTTCATGGCCCGCACGGCGGTTTTGACGGTCTTCGTTGCGGTCAGCATGATGACCTGCGGTAGTGGCGTCTGCTGCCTGATGCGCTCGAGGGCTTCCAGGCCATCCATGCCCGGCATCAGGATGTCGAGCAGGATGACGTCAAAGGGTTCGCGGGCGAGCGCTTCCAACGCGCTTTCGCCGGACGAGACCACGACTGGCTCGGTGCTGCTCTTCAGGATCAGGCGGAGCGATTCGCGCACGCTCAATTCATCATCGACGATGAGGACGCGAGGCTTTTCCATCGCTTGCAAGAACGATCTCCTCTTGGTCGGCCACCGGCAGGTGGACGGTGACGGTGGGGGGGTGCCCATCTGGTCGGAACGCGAGCGCTCCTCCATTACGCTCGATGATGCTCTTCGCGATGACGGTCGGAAGCGGCAGCGGCGGGCGTGCCTCGTCCGTGCCGGTCAGGAAAGTGAACAGCCGGCCGTCCGACGGATCGAAACCGCTCGGGAGTTCGATCTGGACGCTTGCCGGGTCCTCGTGGCCAACGATGATCCGCCCCGTTTCACCCAGGCCGCGAGCCAGGCCACGGAGCAAGTTCGTCAGCGCGTAGGTGATCTGGGTTCGATCGACGAGAACGGTCACGGGTGGGGGCGGCCGGTAATCTACTCGGCGACTGCGCGGCTTCAGCACCTGTGCGAGTGCGGCGACGGCGGGCCCGAGCACGGCCGGCAGGGCGACCGGCTCTCGGGTCGGCGCATCGAACCGCGTGAACTGCAGCAGGTTTTCCAGAACCTGATCGATCTGATCGACCGCTTCGCCAGTGAGTCGGGCGACTTGCTCTTCTTCCTCACCGTTGTAGACCAACCTCCGCAGGTGCTGGGCGAAGGTCTTGATCGTCACCATCGGGTTCTTCAGCTCGTGTGCCAGTTCGTTGATGACGAGTTCGAGCGTTTGGCCGGCGGCCTCGCGCTCCAACCTGGCGGGCGGTGACTGCGGCCCGCTGACGGGTGCGGACACCGGCGAAGGCCGAGCGGCTTCGAAGAGCAGGTCGTCGGCGTCGATGACCTCCTTGCGCGCGAGGACGATCGTGCGGGCGAGAACGGCCTCCAACTCGATCAGGTCGCCAAACCAAAGATAATTCGCCAGTCGCTGCAGGGCGCCGGGACTGAAAGAGACGGCCGGCAGTCCCAGCGACTGGGCCAGTTGTGCCGAGATCAGGCGGACGAGATCCGGAATGTCGTGCGGGCGCTCGCGGAGCGGAACCAGGCGAATGGCAAGCACCATTATGCGATAAAACAGCTCGGAAGAGAAGCCGTTTTGTCCGAGCGCCTCTTCGAGGTCCCTTTCCGCACCGGCGATCAGCCGAAGCGAAGGTCCGCTGCCTGTCGCCACAGTCCCGTTCGGCTCGAGCGATGCGAGGAGGCGCTGTTGACCCTCGGCATCGAGTTGCTCGACACGGTCGATAAACAGCGTTCCGGGTGCCGCGTCGTGCGCGGTGATGGGGCGCGCGGCAAAGGTGGGCGCATCGATGGCTATGAATGATCCGCCGCCGCTCAGGACGTGGATCGTGCGGGCCAGCGTGCTACGGCCGGTCCCGGGCCCCCCCCACACCAGGACCGGCAGCCTGGTGCCGACGGCGGCCCGCGCCACGTCAGCCGCCTCCGGCGAGAGGTACGGGGGCTCGACCCTGCTCCTCCCTTGAAGCGCCACTGAGCCTGCCAGTACGGGCTCGACGGCCCCGGAAAGTAGCTGCCGCACGCAGGCCCGCAGCTCGTGAGGGACGAACGACCTGGTCAGCGCCCGACCCCGGGGGATGTCGATCCCGACCGGCGGCGAAAGCCTCTCCGGCAGCAGCCAGAGGACGGGGACGTCAGGTGGCGGATGGGGAGTGCCAGCAAGGGTTGCTGAATCGCCGGCACCGATGATCAGCAGATCGGCGCGGCGGGGATGGGCAGCTTCCGGGCCGCGAAAGTCCGCCGCGGCAACGGCTTCCACGTCGTAGTCACGCGCCAGGATGACCGATACCGTCTCCCGTATCGCAGGCGAATCATCGACGATGAGAACGCGACGCAGAGCCACCGCGACAGCCTCCACTCCTCCCAACCGACTCTGGCGATCCAATCGCCCAACACGCTACATACCGATGTTTTGGAGACAATGTCAATCCCTGGATGCGAGCCTCATTGCCGTCGACCTGGCTTCGATCTCGGAGGAGTTCCTCGTGGCCGGGATTCGTAGTGGATACATTTCCCTTGAAAAAGTTTACGCTGACGTGTTAGCTCAAAGCTATTGCAGCGTTGCGGCTATAGGCAGACGGATTTGCGAGGGTACGGGGTGATCCCAGCCGGTGGGAACGTCAGAGTCGACCTATAGGCACGGCGGGCAGTTCTGGCAGCTTTTTCGCACTATACGCCAAGGAACCTGAGCGAGTTTTTTGTTTGTGTTGGAGTGATGTGTCTTGTTGGGGACAGCGCAACTGAAGAATAGCGTCAAGGACAGGAAGAGCGAGTACCTGGTCACACTCCGTCCGGAGGTGCTCAGTGACGCCGAGCATGCGTTCGGTAACCTGTTCCAGCGCATCCATCACGTGACCCGCCTAGCGCGTGAGGGGCTGGGGGCGCAGGCCGAACGCCTGACCGTCGCCCTCGATGACCTGGAGGGGTTGCTGGAACTCCTGTTCGACTACGTCTCCCCCGTCGATCTGGAGGTGCGCCCTCTCAACTGCGGGCGGGTGGCTGAGAGCTTGCAGGCGCACATCCGGACGCACGCTTCCGGAGAGTTCAGCGTTGGGGTGTGCCCCGCGGTGGACGTGATGGCCGATCCTCGCGCGCTGAGCCGCGGTTTCCACCTGCTGGGGAAGGCGCGAGCGCGTGAGCTGAGAGGAGCGTCACGGATTGCCATCGAGGTCACCCACGATCGCTCCGCCGGGCGAGCGGAGCTTCTGATGTCAGCGCAGAGTGGCGCGGACACTGCTGTGCAAGGCAACGGGTCGGCAGGCCGCATGGCGGAGGAAAATCTTGCCTGGGAGGTCGCCGCGAGACTCATCGAGTTGCAAGGTGGTGAGCTGCGGCAGTTGTCGGGAGGCGCGTTGACGTGCAGCGTTGCTCTCCCGCTTGCGGAATAGGGATGGTGCAGTTCGAACCCAGCGTGCTGGTAGTCGATGATGACCCCTTGATTCGAGAGGAGCTGGAGTCCTTCTTCGCGGCCCAGCCGTTTCGTGTCGAGTCGGTATCGAGCGTCAGCGACGCGTTGCGGCGCCTCGGGGAGCGTAGGTTCGAACTCGCGATCGTCGATGTGCGATTGGCCGGCGGAGACGGGATCGCCCTGACCAGGGAGATCCGTGAGCGCTGGCCGGTCGACGTCATCGTCATCACCGGCTACGGCAGTATCCAAAACGCCGTCGAGGCGATGAAGCAGGGGGCGGTCGACTACCTCACCAAACCGTTCGAGCCCGAAGAGTTGCTGCTGGCGACGCAGAAGGCGCTCGAGCGACGCCGGTTGCTGGACGAGATCGAATACCTCCGGCGGGAACTGACCGACCGCTACGCGTTCGCCAACATGGTGACCCGGAACCCGGTCATGCGGGAGGTCTTCGCCACCATTGAGATGCTTGCGCAGAACGACGTGACCGTGCTCGTCTGTGGCGAATCGGGAACCGGCAAGGAGTTGGTCGCGCGGGCCATCCACTATCAGGGCAAGCGCCGGACGGGCCGGTTCGTCGCGATCAACTGCGCGGCGGTCCCCGAGGGGCTGCTGGAGAGCGAGCTGTTCGGCTACGAACGTGGCGCGTTCACCGGCGCCGTGCAGGAGCGGGTCGGGAAGATCGAACTCGCCAATGGCGGAACGCTGTTTCTCGACGAGGTGGAGAGCATCTCGTTGCCGATGCAGGCGAAACTGCTGCGCGTGCTCGAGGAGCGGACGATCGAACGGCTGGGGGGCAACCAGCGTACGGCGGTCGACATGCGGGTGGTGGCGGCGACGAACCGGGACCTCAGCCTCGCGGTGCGCGAAGGCAACGTTCGCGAGGACTTCTACTATCGCATCAACGTCGTGCCCATCCACCTGCCACCGCTGCGCGAGCGCCCCGAGGACATCTCGCTGCTCGTAGGCGAGTTCTTGCGCAACAACGCAATGGCTCGAGCGAAAGGAATCAACCGCCTCACCGAACGTGCCCTGAACCAGCTCGCCGGGTACGGCTGGCCGGGAAACATCCGCGAGCTGCAGAACGTCCTGGAGCGGGCGGTGCTGAGGGCCAAGGGTGAGACCATCCGGGAGGTTGACGTTCCCAAGGACGGTGTCCCCAGTGCCGATGGGGACGCCGCACAGTATCGACTTCCGTTGCGGGAATTCCTCAAGAGTGCCGAGCGCGAGTATCTCGCGCGCTTGCTCGAGTATCATCAGGGCGGCATCGCGCGCTGCGCCCGCCACGCGGCGGTGGACCAAGCCACTTTGCATCGCAAGATCAAAGCCCACGGCCTGCGTGCGGGTGACTTTCGCCAGAACGGTCGTTCCTCCCACGGGATGAAGGGATGAACGCAGGCGATCAGCAGGCCGGTTCGGGTGGCCATCTGCGACTGCGGCGAGCCGATCGCGGCGGCTGAAAGGATCGCGTGAAGGACGACGCCATGTATTGTGATTTCTACCAGCTGCGCGAGCGACCGTTCAACGTGACGGCCGACCCGAAGTTTCTCTACCTCAACGCCCGCTACCGCGAAGCTTTGGCGTCGTTGCAGTACGGGATCAGCCAGCGCAAGGGCTTCGTCACGCTCATTGGTGAGGCGGGCACTGGTAAGACGACGCTGCTCAAGAAGCTGCTCGACGATCTGGACGCGAACACGCGTACGGTCTTCATCTTCAACACGAACGTGACGTTCGACGAGATTCTCGAGTACATTTTTTCGGAGTTCGATCTGCCCGTTCACAACGGCAAGCGTCTCTACATGCTGCAGCGTTTGAACGCGTTTCTCTTGGACGAGCTGCAGCAGGGCCGCAACGTGGCGTTGCTCATCGACGAAGCGCAAGATCTCGACCAGTCGGTGCTGGAGGATCTGCGCCTACTCTCGAATCTCGAGACGGCGAAAGAGAAGATCCTCCAGATCGTATTGTCGGGGCAACCCGAACTCGGTCAGAAACTGGGCAGCCCGGCACTGCGTCAGTTGCGCCAACGCGTCGCCATCAATTGTCGGCTGTTTCCGCTCACCCGCGACGAGATCAGCGAGTACATTCAGTCCCGCATCACGGCTGCAGGGGGGGCCGACCCGAGGCTGTTCACGCGAGATGCGGAGGACCGCATCTTCGAGATCTCGACGGGCATTCCGCGCCTTGTTAACATCGTCTGTGACAACGCGCTGGTGATTGGCTACGCACTGGGCAAGCGACGAATCGGCGCGGAAGTGGTCAGCGAGGCCGCTGCCGACCTCCTGACCATGGAGGTCCCCGAGGAACCACGCGATGGCCGCGCGACGACGCCGGGCTTGGTCGGCGCACCGCTGCCGCGCAGCCGGCGCTGGTCGCAGGTTGGAGTCGTGGCTATCGTTCTGGTTGCGATCCTGGTGGGACTGCTTTCGGTCGGGCGCAGTCTCCTGCGCCGTGAGGGAACGCCGGCGCCTCAGTCGCTGACCGCGCGTCCGCCGCTGGAGGTCATTCCGCCAAGCACTGCGAGCGGCGCGGCGGGCGCTCTGCGCGACCCGCGGCAGCCAGAACGGGTACCACCGTTGGCGAGCGGCATCGGTGATGCCGGGCGGTTGGGGCCGGGGGAGGTGGCCGACACCACGGCCAGTCTTCCCAAGTCGGTCGACCCGCCGACGACGGAGACGACACGGCATCCGTCGCAGCGCGCGATCGTGGAACGCGAACAGGCTCCTGCCGACGGGCTCGACGCGGTGCCACCGAACCTGCGGCTCAAAAAAGATGAGCCGGTTGCTCGTGAGGCTGCTCGGCCGGCGGCGGCTCTGCCGGAGACAGGGGCGGCCGTAGGGATACCGGATCCGCCCGCGGCGAGGAAAGACCCCATCGTGACCAGTAAGGAGAATCCGATCGTGCAGCGTGAGCGCGCGCTGCCCGCGGCGGCAGGAGACGTTGCGACGGTTCTGGACGACCAGGATGGTGCCGTCGCCGCTGGCGACCGCTCGGAACCGGTCCCTTCCCCTCGAGGGAACAGGGCGGACCCCAGTGCTGTGCCGGCTGGCGGCCAAGGCCTCGATTTGGCCCTTGAGCGGTACGAACCAGTCGTGGTCGATCCGAACCAATCGATATCGCAAATCGCCGCCCGCAAGTACGGCCAGGCAAGCCACACGATGCTCGATGTCATGAAGATGGCGAACCCCTCGATCCGTGATGTCGATGTGGTTTCGGTCGGGCAGACGTTGCGCCTTCCGGAGCTCGATGAAGGCCTGGTGCTGTTGCGGCAACACGATGGGCAACTGGCCCTGCTCCTGCTGTCGAGCCCGAACTGGTCGCGGGTGAAAGGCATCGAGACCGCCCTGCGGCAGCACAAGTTCAACGCCCAGGTGCGCGAGACGGATTTCGGGGCGGCCCGAAAGGTATATCGGTTGCTCATCGCCGGACTGCCGAGCCGGGATGCCGCGATCGCCACGGGCAAGAAAGTTCAGCGCCTCTTTCGTGAGGATGAGCAGATCGCCGCGTTAGCCCGATAAGCAGGAGACCGAATGGTGCCCGATACAGCGCAATGGTACGTCGTACGCAGCAAGCCCCGACGGGAAGAATATGCGCAGGATCAGCTGGCGCGCCGCGGTGTCCACACGTTCCTTCCGCGCATTCTCGAGTCGGGCCTGGGTGGATCGCCGCCGGTCGCCGGGCCACTGTTCCCCGGCTATCTGTTTGCCTGCATCGACCTTGCGGTGCAGTACACACGAGTGGTGTGGACCCCCGGTGTGCGAAACCTCGTGGCATTCGGTGAGGTTCCGACGCCGGTGGAGAGGGAGGTGATCGACTTTATACAGCTCCGATGCGGCGCGGAAGGGATCATCCACGTTGTGCGGACTTTCCACGATGGCGACGCGGTTCGCGTGACGTCCGGGCCCCTCGAGGGGCTGGTGGGGGTGGTTGAGGGGCAGGTGAGCGCGCGTCGCCGAGTGCAGGTGCTGATGGAGTTGTTGCAACGGCGCACGCGGGTGAGCGTTCCCGTCGAAATGCTTGAGCGCGCAAGTCTGTAGAGAAGAAAAGAGCAACAAAGGGGAGAGGTCGGGCGGCCAGCTCCCAACGGGTACGGGCGATATCCCGTGGTCGTTGGGGGGGCGGTCACGATCGAGCCGGTTGGGCCAGCGCTCTCGCGCGAGGGACGTGAATCCGACCGGTAGCTGTTCACCGACTGCGGTGGACGGGGATGGTGTCCGGTTCCCAACCGGCGCACCGAACGAAAATCAGAGGCGAAAGGGAAGAAGAGCTCGGGATCGGGAGGGCGGAGCTATGTGCTCCGCTCGGTTGTGGGAGGCAGCACGTGACACGAAAGATGAGTTGGTCATGCGGATAGTCGTTCGCCAGATCGCCGCGTTGTTCGCCGGCGCGCTCGGCGGCGCCGCCGTCGGGCTGGCGGAAGCCGCGTTGGTGACCTGGGTTTCGAGTGCCAGCACGGAGTACTGGCTCTTTCTCTTCGCCGTCCTTGCCTACGCCGTCGTGGGCGCCGGGATAGGACTGGCGGCGGGCCTGGTTTGGGAGGCGGTGCGGCGGGGCCAGGCCGATGCCGGCGAAGTTGCGCGGTTCGGCATGGCTGCGGCAGTTGCACTGCCAGTGTTTGCGGTCGGACGTTACCACGTTGTACAGCGCGTGTTCCACGAGGACCTGGTGCTCGCTTCTGCCGCCGGCATCGTCTCGCATGCGCTGTTGCTGATCGGTGCGATTGCTGCCGCTGTTGCGTGCGCGTGGCTGTTCCGGCGATGGTACGGACTGGCTGGGACGGCGGGGACGGTTGGCGCCTTGGTGCTGTTCATCGGGCTTGCGTGGGCCGTCGGGTTCGTGACGCGGCCCGTGTCTCAGCCGATCGTACGCCGGCCGGTGTCGGCAGCCGCCGCCGGGAAGCCGAATGTCATCCTGATTGTTGTCGACACCTTACGGGCGGATGCGATCGAGCCGTACGGAGCACCAGCGGGATCGACACCAGCGTTCGCGAAGCTCGCGAGCGACTCGGTGGTGTTCGAGCGTGCGTACGCGCAGTCGTCATGGACCCGTCCGTCGATCGCCAGCATCTTGACGTCGGAGTACCCCTCCGTTCACGGTGCCATGTTGAAAATGGACTTCCTCCCGGACCGCGCGTTGACGGTCGCCGAGGCGCTCCGTGCCGAGGGATACTGGACCGCCGGGTTCGTCAACAACATCAACGTGGCCCCCGTCTTCAACTTTCAGCAGGGCTTCGACGAGTTCGTCTATCTCGAGCCCGAGTTCTACTTCTGGGCCACCGAATCTGCGACCAAGCTGGCGATGTACAAGACGTTGCGCGTGGCACGGGAGCGGTTCTTCTCGAACCGGATGTATTACCCGAACTACTATCAGGCGGCCGCCGTGGTGAATCAGCACGTGCTTGCGTGGCTCGCCGAGAAGCCGCCCGAGCCGTTCTTTCTGCTCATGCATTACATGGACCCGCACGATCCGTACTTCGAGCACCCGTACAACGGCCACGGGGTCGCCCGGGTGATGACCCCCTCACCTGCGCCGGAACGGGTCGAGGACCTGCGCAACCTCTACGCGGGCGAGGTTCGCTATCTCGATGCCGAGCTGGATCTCCTCGTGCGCGGAATGCGCGACCGCGGCGTGTACGATCGGTCGATCGTTGCGCTCACGGCCGACCACGGAGAGGAATTCCTGGAGCACGGTGGCTGGTGGCACGGCACGACGCTCTACGAGGAAGCTGTGCACGTACCGCTGTTCATCAAACGACCCGGCGAACCGCAGCGCGGACAGCACCGCAGCGACCTGGTCCGAACCATCGACATCGTGCCCACGCTCCTGAGCGCCGCCGCCGTGCGGGTCCCGCCCTCGTTCCTGGGGCAGGACCTCTTTGTTGGTCCGGTCACGGGCCCCCTGTTGGCGGAGGAGGACTTGGAAGGCAATCAATTGGCCTCGATTCGAACCGGCCCGTGGAAGCTGATCACGGCAAACCCTGGGAACCCGCGGGGGCTGTCCCCGGTCGAGCTGTACAACGTGGAGGTCGATGCGCGCGAGCGGCACAACCTCGCCAGTGACGAAAGCGGCCGCGTCGCGCAGATGCTGGGCGAGCTTCAGCGCCTGCGCGCCGAGCTGGGGAAAGCGTCCGCACGAACGCGGACGGGTGGGTGACGTCAACGCACATGCTGTTCATTCTCGGTCTTGACGGTGCCACGCTCGACCTGGTCGAGCCCTGGGTGGCGGACGGGACGCTCCCGAACCTCGGTCGGCTGATACGGGCCGGGGCGTGGGGCCGCCTGGCTTCCACGGTCCCACCCGCGACGTTCCCCAGTTGGACGAGCTTCATGACCGGTGTGAACCCCGGGCGGCATGCCATCTTTGATTTCACCCGGCGAGTTCCGGACGCCTATCGCGTGCACTTTATCAACGGTACCTATCGAAAAGCGCCCACGATCTGGCGCCTCTTGAGCGACGCCGGCTGCCGTGTGTGCGTGCTCGGGGTGCCGGGCACCTATCCGCCGGAGGCGGTGAACGGATGCATGGTGAGTGGGTTCGACACGCCGGTGACGCTGCGCGCCGATCGCCGGTTCGTCTACCCGCCGGTGTTTGCCGAGGAGCTGGAGAGGCTCGGCGGGTTTCCGTTTGCCGATTTTCAAGAGTTCGACACCGGGCCCGGCTGGCACGCGCGCGCACTGGCGGCGATGCTGACCGGCATTGAGCGCAAAGCGGAGCTCGCGGAGCGCTTGCTCGCGCGCGAATCGTGGGACTGTTTCATGTTGTTGATGGGGGAGTCCGACACGGCCGCGCACCACTTCTGGTCGCTCCACGATCCCGCGTCGCCTCGCTTTCGCCCCGACGAGGCCGCAGCGCTTGGCGACGGCATCCGGATCGTCTACGAGAAGCTCGATGCGCTGCTCGGCCGATTGCAGCGTCATCTCTCTTCCGCCGGCGTCCTGGTGGTCTCCGATCACGGGTTTGGCGGTGCCGGTGACACGGCGATATACCTGAACCGCTGGCTTGCGAGGGAAGGGTATCTGACGTGGCAGGCGGGAACCACCAGCGCTCGTGCCATGAGTGCGTTGCGGGGGGCTGCGGTCCGCATGATTCCAGAGCGGTGGCAGGCGAGCTGCTTCCGCTTTGCCGGCGGCCGCGTGGCCGGAGCGGTCGAGACGCGCGTGCGTTTCGGTGGAATCGATTGGGAAGGAACACGCGCGTTCTCCGAAGAGCTCAACTACTTTCCCGCGATCTGGCTCAACGTGCAGGGTCGCGACCCGCACGGGCGGGTCGCGGGGCGTGAGTACGATCAGGTGTGCGCGGAGTTGGTGGCGCGACTCCTCCACTGGCGGGATCCGATCCTCCGGCAACCGGTGGTGCGCCAAGTGTGGCGGCGTGACGAGCTGTACCATGGGCCGTACGTGCGTTGCGCGCCCGATCTCATTCTGGATCTCAACACGCCCGGCGGTTATTCGTACGTCTGCCTGCCTAGCGTCGGGCAGAGCGGCCCGGTACTCGAGCGGCTTGATCGTGCCGAGCTCGGCGGCGGCAAGCTGCGCGGCATGAGCGGCAGCCACCGTGCCGACGGTCTGTTCATGCTGTCGGGCCCGCAGATCGCCACCGGCGAAGTTCGCGGTGCCGCGATCTGGGATCTGGCGCCGACCATCCTGTGCCTGTGCGGAGTTCCGGTGCCGCCGGACTGGGACGGTCGCGTGCTGCCCTGCGTGACGGGCTCTGCAGACCGCGCGGGTGCGCTCGCCGATGAGATCGATTCAGCGGAACGCCCCTACGACGCGCGGGAGGAAGCATGCCTCAAGGACCGTCTCGTACGCCTCGGGTATCTCGAGTAGCCGCTGCGGTGAGGTACCGGATTGCCATGGTGGCGCCGTGCCCGTTTCCCAGCCTGCGGGGCTCACAGGTCCTCATCCGGGAGCTCGCAGAAAGTCTCGCGGCGGCCGGACACTCGGTCCACGTGGTCACGTACCCGACGGCCCAACACCTGGTGCCAGTCGAACGCATTGCGATCCATCGGGTGCCCAAATTGCCGGGGCTGTGGACGTCGCGGCCGCTTGGCTGGCAGAAGCTGGTGCTGGACTTGCTGCTCCTCTTCCTGCTCTACCGCGTCGTCCGCCGCGAACGGATACAGGTGATTCATGCGCACAACCTCGAGGGCCCGGTGATTGCCTATTTCGTCCGCTGGCTCACCGGTGTTCCGGTGGTGTATCACGCGCACAACGCGCTGAGCGACGAGCTCCCGTGCTACACTCAGTCGCGCGGCGCGCGGCGGGTGGCGAAGATGATCGGAGTTCTGCTGGATCGCCGTATCGCGGCCGCTGCCGACTACTCAATTGCGCTGACCGATCGGCTGGCCGCGTTCTTGGCGACCCGCGGTGCCGCGGGGCGTGTGGTGGTGGTGCCGCCGGCGCTGCGGACGATTCGGGTGACTGCGCACCCGACCGCGCGCAGATCGGCGAGTCCCCAGATCATGTACGCGGGTAATCTCGACCCCTATCAGGACCTGCACGTCCTGATGGCGGGGTTCGAACGCATCCGGGCAGCGGAACCAAGTGCCCGCCTGGTTATCGTCACCCATCCGAGCGCGAATCGGCACGCCTCGAAACGGGCACGCGACCTTACCTTCTGTCCGGGTGTGATCGTGCGTGTTGCGCCAACCTTCGTGGCCGCGATGCGCCTCTTGAGCCAGGCCGACGTGGTTGTGTGCCCGCGCGGCTCCTGGTCGGGATTCCCAATCAAGGTGCTGAACTACATGGGCCTGGGCCGACCGATTGTGCAGGCGCGCGCCAGCGCGCATCCGATCGAGGACGGGGTCAGTGGGCTGGTGGTCGACGATCAGGATCCGCAGGCCTTGGCGGCCGCAGTTCTTCGGGTGTTGCGCGATCGCGATCTGGCGGTTCGTTTGGGTCACGGGGCGCAGGCCGCAGTTCGGGAGTCGTACTCCTGGGCGCGGGTTCTGCCACGCGTGACAGCCGTGTATCGGCGTGTCCTCGCCGGGGACGGAAATCTCCGGTGGCCGTATGCGGTGAGAGAAACACGAGGCGTGGAGGAGCATTTCATGAAACACGATACTGGCCGCAGAGTACATCAACTCTCTCGGCATCCACGGCAGCGGGTCACACACGCAATCATCCTGTTCCTCGCGTGCCTTCTCATGGGCTCGATGCTGGGGTGCGCCGCGCGGCAGTCGGATGCCACGGTGCCGCTGCCCCCGCTTGCCAGCCCGCAGGCCACCGACGCGCTCAGCGTTGCCCCGACCTACCGCCTGCAGCCGTACGACGTGCTCCGGATCAAGTACCTGTATCATCCCGAGCTCGACGTGAAGGTTCCGATCGGCCCGGATGGGTCGATCGGCGTTACCGGAATTGGCGAAGTCCATGCGGCTGGGAAGACATCCGAGGAACTGGCCCGGGAGATCGAACAGCGGGCCAGCGATCGGCTGCGGGAGCCCCGAGTTGAGGTGATCGTAGCCGAGCTGGGGCAATACGGCGTCTCGGTGTTCGGCGAGGTGCGTTCCCCGGGCAGTACGAGATACCGGGAAGGGATGACGCCTCTACAGGCGATAAGCGAGCGAGGGGGGTTCACGGAGTATGCCCGCGCCGACAGTATCATCCGTATCACCCCGGACGGGGGTGCGACTCGAATCGACCTCAGTGGCGACCTCAAGGATCCGAGAGCGTTGGCGGTTGGGGCCAACGACGTGATCTTCGTTCCTCGGACGTTCGTTGGCGACGCGGTGGCGTTCATGAAGACGTTTCAGAACCTCCTCCCCGTCCAGCCCCGTTTGGCTCTGCCAGTCCCCTATTGACTAACATCCGCGGGCTGAGATCAAATGATAACCGAAACCGCTGGGGGTCAAACAAACGGTCCAATGAAGAACGGGAACGGCAATGGCAGTGGCAACGGGAACGGCAATGGCAGTGGCAACGGGAACGGGTATGTTGCCGGGGCGAACGAGCAAATTTACGAGCTCCTGCACGTCGTCTTTAAGCGTAAGCGCCTGATCACGATCTTGTTTCTGGCGATCGCGCTCCCGAGCTTGGTTACGACGTTGCTGAAGAAACCGTCGTACCTTGCCAAAGGGCGGGTGCTGATCGTCAGTGACCGCGCGGATCTGACGATCCAGCCGTCGGAAGTCGACAATCTGGCCACGCTCAAGCTGAATGAGTCCACGGTCAACTCCGAAGTGTACATCGTCCAGAGCCGTGAACTGCTCGAGCAGGTGGCGCGTGGACTGAGGTTGGCGAGCACGAGCGGCGGCATCGTCGGCATCGCAAATGCGGCCACCGGCAACGAGGGCATCGGTGATTTTGCAATCAGTCTGGCACGTGCACTCATGGTGACACCGGTCCGCTCCTCGAACGTGATTGAGATCGCGTACCCGTCGAGTGATCCGGTGTACGCGTCCCAAGTGGTCAATCGTGTGGTGGACGAGTACCTTTCCTATCATGCGATGGTCCACGGCCAGAAGGGCCTCTCGACCTTCTATGAAGACCAGAGCCGGCAGCTTCGTGAAGAGATAGTGCGCGCAGAGGAAGCCCTGCGGGAGTTTTCATTTCGGGAAGGGATAGTGTCGCCGGTGGCGGAGATGCAGGTCGCAGTGACCACGGTCGCCGACTTGGAGCACTCGCTGCGGGGCGTCTCGGCCGAGATCGCCGGGGCGGAAGAGAAACTGCGGACGATTTCCGAGCAGCTTGCGGACCAGCCCAGCGTCATGAAGCGAGCCCAGACCCTGGGGATCAACCCCGTGGTGCAGCAACTGGCCGAGCAGTTGACCGATCGCCAAGTCGACCGGGTTGCGTTGCTGCGGAAATACACCGAAATCGACCGACACGTCAGGGACAACGCCGAGGAGATTACCGAGATCGAGTCGCAGCTGAGTCGGACCAAGCGTGAGGAGCCAAGGGTGGTGACTCAGGAGCAGGTCGCTGCAAACCCGGTGTATGAGTCACGGCTGACCGATATGCTCAAGCTCGAAGCCGATCTCAAGGAAGGCAGGGCGAAGAAGCTCGCGCTCGAGGATGATCTCGCGCGGAGTCGCCGCCAGCTTGTCTTGCTCAAGCAGAAGCAGATCGAGTTCGACCACATGGACCAGGAGGTGCAGCGGCGGCGGGCCGCCGTGGACTTGTACGAGAAGCGGCAGCAGGAGGCCCGCATCGGTGAGGCGATGGACCAAGAACGGTTGGTCAACGTCGAGGTGATCGACCGCCCGAAGCTGCCTCTCCAGAGAACCGACAATCGCAAGACCCCTGTGGCTCTGGCCATTCTCTCCGGTCTCGTGGTCGCACTCGGTGGTGCGTTCGGAACGGAGTACCTGAACCGGACGCTGCGGTTTGAACGTGAGGTCGAGAGTCGGCTTCACCTGCCGGTGATAGCGTCGATTCCGCAGAGAGGACACGCCTGAGTCCCTGCCAACATGCGCGGGGCGACCCTGAACTGTGCCGCCGGCTGCGGGCTCCTCGGCGATGCGATTGAACGACAACTGCAGTTCCGCTCTCGGCCATGGGCGCCAATGGGGCGGCGCTCCGGGCCGGCGACCATCGTGCGGCTGCGAAGCAGCCGCGACGCATGAGCGGACCGCCCCGGACTCAGTCGCCGGAAATCCGTGTGACCGGAACCACGTGGCAATGGCTCCGCTCGTTTGGCTGCCGCCGATGCTGATTGGTCGACGGATGTTCCCGGGGTGGTCAGACCGGCGTAGGAAGACACCGTGAGCAAGATCTACGATGCGCTGAAGCGTGCCGAGCAGGAACGCGAGTTTGCCCGGGGCTCGAGTCGGCGGGTCGTGTCGACGGATGGTGAAAGTCCTTCGAGCCCGGACGAGCAGGAGGACTACAGCCGGCTCAGGGCGAGTCTGCGGTTCGCCCCTGCCGCGGCCCACTTGCGGACGATCCTACTGACGGCATCGAGCCACGGAGAGGGGACGACGCGGACGGCGCTCGGCTTGGCAATGGCGCTTGCGGCAGAGCCGGGAAGCCGCGTCCTCCTGGTTGAGGCGAATCTCCGCTCCCCATCTCTGGCGAAGCGGCTGTCGCTCAACGCCGGTCCGGGGCTGCGCGAGTATCTCGCCGGTCAGGCTCGCGCCGAAGATCTCGTCACGCGGGTTGAAGACCAGAATTTCTCCGTCGTCCTCGCCGGGGGCAGATCCATCGAGGTCCAGTGCGAAGGTATCATGACGGCGGTGGAGCGGCTTCAGCCGCAATTCGATTTCATCATCCTCGATGCGCCTCCGGTCAACCGTTTCGTCGATACTTCGCTCTTGGCGCCGAAGATGGATTCCGTCATTCTCGTAGTCGAGGCAGACCGCACGCTGGTGGTGGATGCCGAGAGGGCAAAGCGGAGCCTCGAGCGCGTGGGCGCGCACCTGTTCGGCGTGGTGCTCAATCGCCAGCGTTCGTATGTCCCGGCAGCCCTCCAGGCCCTGCTATAGTTCTGCCGCGTCGGCGGTTGGCTCCGACCGGGGTGGTCGCGTCGATGTGCTGGCCCACCCTCGGTTGAGGATTGGCAACGGAGAAACGTTCAGTCTCCTTCGTTAGTATGGAAGCGGCGCGCCCAACGGTTTCGATGGGGAGCATTCCCGTGCTGATGGGGGGCGCGGTGCTACTCCTCGCGCTCATTTCGGGGCTCCTCGGTCCGGAAGCCGTGAGCATGGGACTCGGCGGAATCCTCAGCCTCGCGCTCATCGGTTCCCGCCCGGAATGGGGAGTCGGAGCCCTCTTGACCATGTTCACGCTGCAGTATCCATGGATCAGTCGTACGCTGGCCGGATCGGGGCTGTTGTCGCCCAACAACGTGCTCGCACTGCTGCTGTTCGTGATCATGGCCTACTGGTTGCTTCGCGATGGCGACTGGTCGTTTCTGAGGAGCCGACAGGTCCAGTTGACCCTGATCATCGTCGCTGGCATCTTCCTGTCGAGTCTCCTCAACCCGGTCGAATCGACCGAACTAACCTCGCTCGGGTTGACGCCGCGGGGCCAGGATCCCGCTCGGCTCATGCTGGCGCGTGGCCTGTTCCTTGTTTTATTTGTGTTCTTCGCTCGTGGTCCGCGGGAGCTACGGCTTCTGTTGGGAATCTTTCTCTGCTTGTCCCTGATCACGGCGCTCACCGGGTCGATTGCCGGTCTGACGGGTTCCGGTATGCTCGTGCGGGGCGGGGAGGGTTATCGAGCCGGCGGAACCGCGGTCGCCGCGCGCGCCGCGGTGAACCCCAACCGCCTGGCGATGACCTCGGTACTGGCGATGATCCTGATCTGGGAGTACGGTCAGTCGGAGAGCGGTCGCCGCTGGGCCTGGCTCGCCAGCGCCGCGGTGCTCGGTCTCGTCCTGACGGTCTTCTTGACCGCTTCGCGCGGCGGGCTGGTCGGGCTTGCCCTGGCGGGCTTCTTGTTGATGGCGCGTCGACGAGCCGGGGCGCGCCGACTGCTGTATGGGGCGATGCTTGCGGTGGTGGCCATCGGAGTCATTGCCGAGTTTGTGCCCGAGCAGAACTTGGAACGTTTGGGCAACCTTCCTGGCCTGTCGCAAGACGCAAGCGGGGCTGGCCAGGGCTCGATCGCGCGCCGCCAGTACGCGCTCAAGGTTGCCTTGGGTATCTTTCTTGAGCACCCCCTTCTCGGGGTCGGCGCGGGTAACTGGGAGAAGGAGCGGTTCCTTCGCGACCCCGCCCGCTCCGTTGCGGTGCCACACAACTCGTACATGTTGGTGCTCGCGGAGCAGGGTCTGCCGGCGCTGGCGGTGTACCTGCTGCTGTTCGGAACGACGCTGCGGCAGTTGATGCAGTTGGAGCGCGAACCGGAAGCGATGCGGCAAGCGAGCCGTGAGGGACTCGACTGGATAATCACCGGGACGCGGCTCTGCCTCGTGCTCTTCCTGATTTTCTCGCTGTTTGGCGATCTGTGGGAGAATATCACCATGTACATCTTGCTCGGTACGGCGGCTGTGCTGCTTCGGCGCTACCTGCCGGAGCAGGCTCAGCTCAGCCCGGCGTAGGAGTCACTGCGGCGGAGCAGGCCATGAGCGTCGAGCACTTCGCGCAGTTCCTGACCGCGATCGGGCACCGAGTGGTGCGGACCGAATCGGCGTACTGGTACGACGCGAGCCGGTTGTTCCTGCTGAGCCTTCCATCGCATCAGACAATCGCCCCCGAACGCGAGGAACTGCGTGCTCTCCTGCGCGGCGGTCGCGTATGGGGCGTGCGATTCCCGGCGCCGATGGAGGGTCCCGGCAAGCCAAGCTACCAGATCGTGTGCGACGAGCGTGACTACGGCCTTGAACGGTTGAGCGCCAACGTGCGCAGCAAGGTCCGCCGGGGGCTGCGGCGGTGCGAGGTGACCGGGGTGCCGTTCGCGGAGTTGGCGGCGCACGGGTTGGCGGCGGACCGCGACACACTGGCCCGCCAAGGGCGGCGGGTACGGTTGAACGGACGGCGGTGGGCGCAGTACTGGGAGGCGGCGGCGGCGACGCGCGGCATGGAAGGATGGGGTGCCTTCGTGTCGGGAGATCTCGCGGCCTTCTTGGTGACGGTCGAGTTCGGTGACTGCGTGGAGTTCCTGTTGGCGCGCTCGCGTAGCGACCACCTCGAGGCGTATCCGAACAACGCGCTGATCTTTCGCGTCGCGGAAGAGATGCTTCTGCGGCGCGGAATGCGTGAGATTACGTTCGGCCTCGAATCGCTGGAGCCCGTCGGCCCACTGGATGCGTTCAAGTTCGGTATGGGGTTCCGACAACGGCCGCTTCGCCAGCGCGTCATCTTTCATCCGCTGGTCCGCGCGCTCCTGCAACCGCGCGCGCTGCGTGCTGGTGTAGCCAAGTGGGCCGCGCGCCACGGGGCCGACGGGGCGTTTTGGAAGAAAGCTGCCGGCCTTCTTCGTTTCGCCGAAGAGGGCGGGCCAGAGCGTCGCTGAGGCAACGAACCATGCACGGGCGCAATGCGGCGATGGTCCGGCGATACTTTCCGAAGTATCGATCCCCCAAGGTCATCTACCAGGCCCTGCTGGATCAGTTGGTGAGGCCCGACACGGTGTGGCTGGAACTGGGCTGCGGGAAGCGCATTTGTGCGGACGACCAACTCAACGTGGAGTTGCCTCGCCGGGCCCGGCTTGCCGTTGGTAGCGATGTCGATCCGGCGCCGGGGGGACACAGCAGCATTCGGAATCTGGTCCGCTGTGACGCGGCCAGTCTTCCCTTTCGTTCCGGCGTCTTCACTCTGGTGACGTGCTCGATGGTAGCCGAGCATCTCGAGCACCCGGAAAAGGTCTTCGCTGAGATCGCCAGAATCTGCCGGCCGGATGCCCGATTCGTCGTGTTCACGCCCAACCTGTTCAACTACGGGATGATGATTGCCGCGATGACCCCCTACCGCTTTCATCTCCTCTACAAGAAGGTGATGTATTACTTTGCGCGCGGCGAGTGGCGCGGCCACGAAGAAGAGATGTTCCCAACGTGGTATCGCGCCAACACGGTCGGCCGCCTGCGGTGGTTGGGCCGGCGGGCCGAGTTCTCGGTCGAGCGAATCGAGCGGCTGTCCCTCGTTCATTCCTTCGGCTTCATCGGGCCTCTGTATGCCTGTTCCTTGCTGTTTGAGCGCCTCATCGATCGGCGCTGGCTAAATTTCCTAAAGGCGGATATCCTCAGCATCTTCGTAAAGGGCAAAAGGGGCAGAACGCAGGTGAAGCCGAGTCGCATCCGCGCGGAGGTGGACGTGCCACCGCGGGCTGCGGCGGTGTAGGCTCATGCGAAACGGGGGGAGAAGCGAAGCGAAAAGGGGGCAATGATGGGGTGCGAAGGGCACGGCAGTCGGGGGTTGTGCCCGGCGGCCTTGGCCCCGCGTCGCCTCTTGGTTTCCGGTTGGCGCGAGAAGATGGGGTATCAGATCGTGCGCAGAGCCTGTACGTCACGGACGAGCGAGCGGCGGCCGGGATGGGTTGCCAAGGCGGGGGGAAGGGGAGCCATAACTGGTTCGCGCTCACCCCTCGCAGAGCAGATCTGCTCGGATGAAATGTCCCGGGCCGAGCGGCGGCTGAAGCACAGCCAGTGGAATTTACGTGGCGACGCGATCGCCACGCGTGCCGCGCCCCGGCAGCGGGAGGGCCTGTGAAGCCGGTGTCCGCAGCACGACCGATCGAAGCCACCCCCCGGCAGCCGATGGAGAGAAGAGAAGTCCCATTTTCCCTGCCTGACATCGGCGAGGAGGAGATTGCGGCGGTCGTCGACACACTTCGGTCCGGCTGGCTCAGCATGGGGCCGAAGACGCAGGCGTTCGAGACCGAATTCGCCGCGGCGGTGGGCGCGCGGTATGCGATCGCGGTGAGTTCGGCGACGGCCGGTCTCCATCTCGGACTGAATGCCATCGGCGTTGGCGCGGGCCACGAGGTGCTCGTCCCCACGCTGACATTTGCCTCGACGGCCGCCACGGTTGTGCATGTCGGCGCGCACCCGCGACTGGTCGACTGCGAGCCGGACACGCTGAACATCAGCGTGCCCGATGCGGTCCGGCAGTGTGGACCGCGCACCAAGGCCATCGTCCCCGTGCATTTTGCCGGGCATCCGTGCCGCATGGACGAGATTGGGGAGCTGGCGGCGCAAGAGGGGCTGACGGTCATGGAAGACGCGGCTCACGCGCCGACCGCAAAGTATCGGGGCCAATCCGTCGGCAGTATCAGCCCGCTCACGGTGTTCAGCTTCTACGCCACGAAGAACATGACCACCGGTGAAGGCGGCATGATCACGACCAACGACGCGGAGCTCAGCGAGCGCATTCGCCCACGGCGGCTCCATGGCATGACCAAGGACGCGTGGAAACGATACACGGCCGAAGGCACTTGGCGCTACGACGTGTCGTATCCGGGGTTCAAGTACAACATGACCGACATGAACGCCGCGCTCGGGCTGGTTCAGATCAAGCGGCTGCCGTCGCTCCAGGCGCAGCGCCAGGCCTTGGTGACGCGCTACATTGAGGCGCTGTCGGGAATGGAGGAAATCGAGTTGCCCGTCAGCTCCCCGGACGTGGAACATGCTTGGCACCTCTTCGTCATTCGCATCCGTCCGGACCGACTCACGATTGGCCGGGACGAAATGATCCGGGAGTTGAACGCCGCGGGTGTCGGCACCAGCGTCCATTTCATTCCGCTCCACGAGCACAGTTACTACCGCGACGTTCTGGGCTACCGCGCCGAGGCCTTCCCGCACGCCAGCGCCGCCGCGGCGCGGATCATCTCGTTGCCGCTGTTCTCGCGGATGCGCTTGGACGACGTGGACTACGTGGCGGATGTCCTCGGGGGGATCGTTCGTCGGCATCGGCGCTGAGAAGAAAGATGCTGAAGCGAAGCATCGATTTTGCCATCGCGTCGGTTGGTCTCATCTTGCTGTTGCCGCTGTTCGTCTTGGTCGCGATTCTGATCAAGCTCGACACGGCCGGCCCCGTGTTTTATCGCCAGCAGCGCGTGGGCTTCGGGGGGCGCGCATTCGGGATCTTCAAGTTTCGGACGATGGTTCCAGGTGCGGACAAGATGGGATCGCGCTTGACCGTGAAGCACGACCCGCGGGTGACGCGCATCGGTCAGATTCTGCGCTGGTTCAAGATCGACGAGCTTCCCCAGCTCATCAACGTGCTCATTGGTGACATGAGCCTCATCGGTCCGCGTCCGGAAGATCCCCACTTCGTCGCCTTCTACACCCCCGAGCAGCGGCGGGTCTTGTCGGTTCGTCCGGGCATCGTCGGCCCGAGCCAAATCCTCGGACGGGACGAGTTGGAAAGTTATCCGGAAGGATTGAAGGATACCGAGGCCTACTATATTCAGCACATCCTGCCCGACAAGCTCGCGCGCGATCTCGCATACGTGAACAGCCGCAGCTTCGCTGGGGACATGCTGTTGCTGGGGCGGGGCCTTTGGGCCACGTTGCGCGGGGCGATCAAGGCCAAGTTCCTGTGGCGCCGCCGTCACCGCATAGCGCTCTTCGGCCTCGACGGCTTGGTGGTGATGACGGCCTGTTACCTGGCGTTCATGATCCGCCTGGAATTCAGGTTCCCGGCCGAGCCTGAGTTCCTGGTGCTGCCGCTGCTCATCACGCTGGTGGTTCGGTCGGTCTCGCTCATGTACTTCGGCGCCTATCAGGGCGTGCTTGCGTACTTCGGGCTCTGGGACCTCATCGCGCTCACGAAGGCCGTCAGCGTGAGCGCGGTGCTGAGCGGTGGGCTGACGTACTTCGCTGGCCTCCAGTCATTTCCACGATCCGTGTTTGTGATCGATTGGGCGATGTCTTTGTTCATGCTGGCGGGGCTCCGCTACGGCTTGCGCGCGCAGGTGCGCCAAGGCTGGCGCCGGTCGGGACAGCGCCGGCAGAAGGCGATTGTCGTCGGCGCGGGGTCGGGCGGCGAGCAGATCGCGCGTACCTTACTGGAGGACCCGCTGTGTCCGTATCGGCCCGTGGGGTTCATTGATGAAACTCCGGAGCGCTGGGGGGCGCTGATCCATGGGGTCCGAGTGCTCGGCGGCGCGGCGGAACTGCCACTGGCGATTACGGCAAACGGCGTTCAGACAGTGTTCGTGTGCATGTCGGACCTCAGTGACCACGGCGCCAGAGAAGTCTTGGAAGTCTGTGAGCAGGCGGGGGTCGAGTACCGAGTGGTTCCGACGCTCAGTGATCTCCTGAGTGCGGATGCGTTCGAGGTCAGCCGCCAGGATGGTCACCGGCAGGCGACGGTCGCGGTTCGTCATTGACTCATGCTCCGTCTGCGCACTAGATATAAGGGAGGAGGGAAGGGGCCCTTATGAAGGACGTTGTATTGGTCACCGGGGCGGCGGGGTATGTCGGCTCGCATCTCACGCGCAAGCTGCTGGCGCGGGGGTACCGGGTGCGGGTGCTCGACAATTTCCTGTACGGGAAGCAGGGGATCGAGGATGTGGCCAGCCACCCGGCGCTCGAGCTGATCGAGGGCGACATCTGTGATCCGAGCGACCTCGCCAAGGCCGTGCGTGGTGTCCGCGGAGTCATCGCGCTGGCGGCGCTGGTCGGCGATGGCGCCTGCGACCTGCATCCCGAGCGCTCGATGACCATCAACTACTATTCGACGAAGCACACCGTTGCCGCGTGCCGAGACGCCGGTGTGCCGCGGCTGGTGTTTGCGTCGTCATGCAGCGTCTACGGCGCCAATGGGAATGCCCTGTTGCACGAGGATTCGTACTTGAACCCGGTATCCCTCTATGCGCGGACGCGCCTCATGTCGGAGGAGATTCTCCTGCGCGAAGCCGGAAACATGGACGTGGTCATTCTGCGTTTGGCCACCGTGTGCGGCGTGTCGCCGCGGATGCGATTTGACTTGATGGTGAATACGATGTCGGCGTGTGCCGTCATGCAGAACCTCATCCGGGTGAGCGGCGCAGGCCAGTGGCGACCGCATCTCCATGTCCAAGACGCGGCCGAGGCGTTCCTGCTGGCGCTCGAGAGGACCGATGTCCGGGGCGGAATCTTCAATGCTGGTTCGGAGGAGCAGAACTTCACCGTCGGGCAAGTCGCGGAAAAGGTGGCGGCATACGTGCCGAGCGTCCGCGTCGAGATCAGCACCAACGGGAACGACCGTCGCAGCTATCGGGTGGGCTTCGAGCGCATCCGCCGAGTGCTCGGATTTCGAGCGCGGCATACGGTCGACGATGCGATCCAGGAGGTGTGCACACTCCTAGCCAGTGGGGCCGTGGCGGATTTTCGATACGACCAGTTCCACAATGCGAAGTGGCTGAGCCGGAACGGGCATCGAGAGCAGGGGGCAGCGTAGCAGTGGGCCGGCCAATCCGCGTCGCCCTCGTTGGTTGCGGGCGGATCGCGCGGGTGCACCGCTCGTATCTCGAGGGGCTGGCGACCGTCGCCCTTGCTGGTGCGTGGGATAGCGACGCAAGCGCACGGGACGCCTTTGCCAACGAGACCGGGATTCGGGTGTTCGCGACGCTGGAGGAGTTGCTCGAAACCGGGGGACCCGACGTCGCGCACATCCTGACGCCACCGCTGACGCACGCGCCGCTTGCGATGAAGCTGCTGGAGGCCGGGGTCAACGTGCTGGTCGAGAAACCGTTCGCCAGCACCACCGCGGACGCTGATCGTGTGCTGGCGGTCGCGCAGCGCTGCGGGCGCTGGGTGACGGCCGATCACAACCGGTGGTTCGATCCGGTGGTGCAGCAGGCGGCTCAGATGCTCGCCGGCGGCCAGCTCGGCAAGCTCGTCGGGGTGGAGGTCTTCCAAGGCGCGGAGATTGGTGAACGCGAAGCGCGCGGGCACTGGAGCACGAACCTGCCGGGCGGCAGCCTGCACAATCTCGCGTCTCACGCGCTCTATCTCATGCGCCGGTTTGCTGGTCCGGTTCGCGACCTCCGAGTGATCGCGCGGGTCGGACCAGGCGACGCGCTCGAGGAGGTGCGGCTGGTCGCGATGGGCGAGCAGGCGCCCGCCTCGGTGACGCTGTCGGTGCGCACGCGGCCGTTCACGAACCGGCTCACCTTGTACGGTACCGAGGCGACGGTCGAGGTGAACCTGAACAACATGACACTCGTCGAACGGCGACCCCGCCAACTGCCGAAGCTGCTCAACAAGGTGTGGCCGAACCTCAGCGAGGCGAGCCAGTTGCTCACGGCGACGGTCCGGAACGCGGTGGCCTTCGCCGTTGGTCGACAACGGTTCTACCCCGGCATTGGGGCCCACTTGCGCGTGCTGTACGAGCAGGTGGCAGTCGGCAACCCGCCGCCGGTGACCGCGGCGGAGGCACGCGATGTGGTGGCGTGGTACGACGAGATCCTGACGCAGTGCGGGATCGGCGCGTCCACCTACCCTACGGCGGTGCCAGCGTGAGAGCCCTGGTCACTGGCGCCAGTGGGTTCTTGGGGCGCCAGTTGGTTGCGCGGTTACGGGCCGACGGCGTGTGGATCCGCGCACTGGTGCGATCCGGACGCGATCGGTCGGTTGCCGCGGACGAGATCTGCGAGGGCGATCTGCGCGAGCCGGATGTTCTCGAGCGAGCCGTTGCGGGTGTCGACCACGTGTACCATGCGGGGGCGCGGGTGAGCACGACCGGAACGTGGGAGGAATTCGAAGCCACCAACGTCCGTGCAACCGGGGACCTGATCCGTCTTGCCGGCCGCGCCGGCGTCCGCCGCCTCGTCCATGTCAGTTCGCTGAGCGTGTACGGCGTCTCGCATGATGGCGCCGCGATTACCGAGGAGAGCCCGTACGATACGGGAGGCGAGGAGCGTGGCTTCTACGCCCGGTCGAAACTCGCCGCAGATCGCCTGGCCATGGCCGCCATCCGCGACGGCGCTGCCGTGGTGGTCGTGCGACCAGGGCTCCTCTACGGGCCCGGCCGCATCCCACCGCTTGGTCGCCGGGTGATGGCTCAGGGACCGCTACGCATCGTGCTCGCCAGCCGGGACTACCTGCTACCGTTGGCCTACGTTGACAATGTCGTCGACGCCGTTTGCCTCGCCACTCAGGTCGAAGCGGCCGGGGGCCGAGCCTACACGATCGTGGACGAACATGTGCGCCAGGCCGATTATCTGCGGCTGTACCGGCGCGTGAGTGGTCAACGATGGGTCGCCGTATACGCCCCGTTGGGGGTGATTCGCTCGTTGGCCCGGATGGTGGAGCGCAGTTCGGGGTGGCTCGGCATCCGCGCGCCGATCACGGTGCATCAGGTGGAGCGGACGGTCCGCAGCGCGACCTTCCTGACGCGTCGTGCCGAGCAAGAGCTCGGCTGGCGGCCGCGCGTGTCGGTGGAGGAGGCGCTGCGGCGCACGTTCGCCGCGGCGCGGGAGCGGCAGAGCGTCGCAGCGCATGCGTCAGCTCGATCGGTGGCCTGAAACGACCGCACCGGAGAGGCGAGTCGTACCCTCGTCGATGACGTGCGCCGGTGAGAGCTCGGGATGTTGTTCGATCTCGAGCGCTGCCAGGTCGTGACCATGATCGCTGGCGGTGACGGTGCTGGCCCCTGCTCGGAGTGGCCCACCGGGGCCTGTGCGATCTGCGTTTGGGCATGACACGGGTACTCTTCGTGGAAGCGTCGACCGGAGGGGTGCTTGGCGGTTCACTGACGGGTCTCCACCATCTGATCCGAGGTATGGACCGGCAGCATTTTCAGCCGGCGATGGTGCTGTACGAGCAGAAGCCGATCGAGGCGGAGCTGGCGCAGCTCGGCGTGCCCGTCTACCACCTGCAGCGGCGCCTGCGGCTGCCAAAGGAGCACGTCTTCCGGCAGTACAATGGCTATCATCAGGTACGACGGATTGGCGCGATCCGAAACGGCCTGCACAATGGGCGCGAGGCGATACGCATGCTGGTCGAAGAGCTCCCCGCCGCGATCGCGCTGGTGCGAGTGGCCCGCCGCGTGCACGCCGATGTCCTGCATCTCGGGAACGGCTTGCGCGCCAACTTCGACGGCTTCCTCGCTGGCCTCTTGACGCGCACGCCGGTGCTGGTCCACGTGAAGGGATTCGAGAAGTATGGTCCGCGTGAGCGCTGGGCGAGCCATCGGACCCAAATGCTCGTGTGTATGACGCAAGCCATCCTCGATTACTGCGTCGCCCAAGGGCTGCGCGCCCCAGCGGCCCGTGTCGTCTACGATGCGGTCGACGAATCGTGGTTAAACCCGCGTCGGCCGGCGTCCGCGGTGCGTGCGGAGTTCGGGGTTCCCGCAGACGTCACGTGCGTGGGAATCGCCGGAAACATTCAGGAATGGAAAGGGCAGCGGGTGCTGGTAGAGGCCATGGGGCAGGTGATCAACACGCACCCAGACGTGCACTGCCTGATCATCGGAGGCACCCACCGGGCCGGGGCGCGCTACTCACAAGCACTGCGCGAACGGACCGCGGCGCTCGGGCTGGAGGATCGAGTGCACTTTCTCGGGTTTCGCGAGGACGTCGTCGACATCATGAATGCCGTGGACGTCCTCGTGCACGCCTCGGTTCGGCCGGAGCCGTTCGGCCGCGTGATTCTCGAGGGCATGCTGCTCGGCAAGCCGGTGATCGCGACCGGAGCTGGTGGCGTGTTGGAGTTGATCGAGCACGGGCAAACCGGATTCCTGGTCCCGCCGGGTGAAGTGCAGGCCCTGGCCGATTGCTTGATGCGGGTGATGGCGGACCGCGACTGTGCCCGCCGCGTTGGCGCCCACGCCCAGGCGTGGGCGCGGGCGCGATTCTCGCTCGCGCACCATGTGGCGGAGATGAGTATGATCTATGAGACGCTGACTGCGGAGCGGGCATGAATATTCTCGGGATTTCTTGTTTCTATCACGACGCGGCAGCGGCACTGCTCGTTGATGGACAGCTGGTTGCTGCGGCGGAGGAGGAGCGGTTCACCCGCAAGAAGCATGATTCGGACTTCCCCCGCCTCGCGATTCGCTTCTGTCTCGAGACCGCGGGGCTGACGACGAACGATCTGGACTACGTCGTCTTTTACGAGAAGCCATTTGTCAAGTTCGAACGCATCCTGACCACCGCGCTGCAGTGTGTGCCGCGCTCGTGGAGGGTGTTCGGCGACGCGATGACCACGTGGTTGTTGGACAAACTCTGGGTGAAGAACTTGTTTCGTGCCGAGCTCGGCGTGCCGAACGACAAGATCCTGTTCAGCGAGCACCACCTATCGCACGCCGCCAGCGCGTTCCTCTGCTCCCCGTTGGACGAGGCAGCCATTCTGACCGTGGACGGTGTCGGCGAATGGGCCACGGCGACCTTCAGCAAGGGTCGCGGCTCCGAAGTGCACCAGTTGCGCGAGATCCGGTTTCCACATTCCGTCGGCTTGCTCTACAGCGCCTTTACTGCGTTCCTGGGCTTCGAGGTGAACGAGGGTGAGTACAAGGTGATGGGGATGGCGCCTTACGGCCAGCCCCGTTACGTCGACAAGGTCTGGAAGCTGCTCCGGGTGAACGACGATGGCAGCCTGTGGCTCGACATGGATTACTTTTGCTTCCACCGTTCGGTCAGCCAAACCTTCAACGGGAAGTTCACCGAACTGTTTGGTGAACCCCGAGATCCCGACTGGTATTTCTTCACCCACGGCTCCGGCTATCCGTCGTACTTTGGAGAGAAGCCCGGCAATTTCAATGCGATGGCGGAGCGGAACCAGTACTACGCGGACATCGCCGCCAGCATCCAGCAGGTGACCGAGGAGATCATGTTGACGATGGCGCGGGCGCTGCAGCGTGAGACCGGCCAGGACAAGCTATGTCTCGCCGGCGGTGTCGCGCTGAACAGCGTGGCCAACGGTCGGATGATTCGTGAGACTCCCTTCAAGGAGATTTTCGTCCAGCCAGCCGCCGGAGATGGGGGAGGTGCCCTCGGCGCGGCACTCTACGCGCACCACTGCGTGCTCGGTCAGCCACGACAGTTTGTGATGCAGCACGCTTACTGGGGCAAGTCGTATGGCGAAGGTGCCGTCGTCGATTTTCTTCGCCGGGACGGGATCGCGCATGCCGTGTGCCGCACGGAGGACGAGATGTTCGATCGCGTCGTCGAGCATCTGCAGGCTGGCCATGTGGTCGGCTGGTTCCAGGATCGTTTCGAATGGGGCCCGCGCGCGCTCGGGGCGCGCAGCATCATCGCCGATCCACGTCGCGCCGACATGAAGGACATCGTGAACACGAAGATCAAGTTCCGCGAGCCCTTCCGCCCATTCGCGCCATCGGTGCTCGCGGAGCAAGCCGATCGCTTCTTCGATCTGCCCGACGCCAAGAAGCACTATCCGGCGCGGTTCATGCTCTACGTGGTCGATGTGAAGCCCGGGCAGGGAGAAGTCCTGCCGGCGATCACCCACGTCGACGGAACCGCACGCCTGCAGACCGTCCACGCCGAGCACAGCCCGCTCTACTACCGGATGATCGAACGCTTCGGGCAGGCCACCGGCGTGCCCGTGGTGCTGAACACGTCGTACAACCTCAAGGGGGAACCGATCGTGAACACGCCCGCGGAAGCGCACAGCACGTTCATGCGCAGCGGCATGGACGCGCTCGTCCTCGGGAACTGCATCGTCACGAAGGCGTAGGATCCTGTCCCTGGCCGTTCCTGGTTCGCTGACGCGCCGCCGTTCGATCCTTGCCGGGGGCCTGCTCGCCGGGTTCGGGATTGTCCTGGCATTGAGCATGTTGGAGGTGGGGGTGCGGCTTCTGCATCTGGTGCCGACCCGCTTCTGGCAACCCGACCCGCTGCTCGGCACGCGACTGATTCCGGGAAAGGAGGGGTGGTGGACGCAGGAAGAGCACGAGTTCCGCGTCCCGATCCGGATCAACGGCGCTGGATTTCGTGACGTCGAACATACCGTCGACAAGCCAGCCGGGACCAGTCGGGTACTGGTGCTGGGCGACTCGTTTATCGAGGCTCTGCAAATCCCGCTCGATGCGACTTTCGGCAGGCAACTCGAGCGAGCGCTCAACCGCAGCGCAGGTCAGGGACGGTACGAGGTCATCAGCATGGGCGTGAGCGGATACGGGACCGCTGGTGAACTGCTGACCTATCGCGAGTTCGGGCGCGCCTACGCGCCGGACGTGGTGCTGCTTGCCCTGTACCCCGGGAACGATGTGCGCAACAACAGCCCGACGCTCGAGCCCGCGCTGCGGCCGGAGTACGATGAGCGCGGCAACCTCCTGCGAGTAACCGGAGCAGCGCGAAAGCGCGGGACGGGGTCGCGGGGGCTACGCTCGCGGCTCCCGGAATCGGCGGCGTACGAGTACCTGCGCAAGATGGTATTGACCCGGCATCCGGCGCTGGCGCAACAGCTGGTGCGGTTCGGTGTGGTCCGGCCGGAGGCGCTGCCGCAAGCGCCGCAGGTTGCTGGTGTTCCCGTGGACTACTGGGTCTACGCCACCAAGCCGCAGCCGCAGCCGGCATGGGAAGCGGCCTGGCGTCACACGGAGGAACTGCTTGGCGCATTGCAGGCGGCGGTGGAGCACGAGCGGGGGCGCTTCATCGTCGCCGTCGTCAGCGCGCGCGAGATCGTGTACCCGGACAGCTGGCAGCAGATTCTGGACGGCAATCCGGCGATGCGCCAGATCGAGTGGGATCTCGAGGGTCCGGAGCGACGGGTGGCGCAGTGGTGCGCAGCGCATGGGGTGCTGTGCGTTGCGCTCTCGGAGGTGTTTCGCGCGCACCGGGCCGGTGCTCCGCCGCTCCATTTCGAATACGACGGACATTGGACCGCCGCGGGCCATGGGCTCGCGGCCGAAACCGTGGCCGCAGCGCTGCTACGGAGTGTGCGATTGACTTCGCTGCAAGGAGAACACTGATGAAAGGTTTGCTGACGCGTTTGGGCATTGCTGGGGAGCTTCTCTCGTTTCTCTGGGAACGGAAGCTCTGGTGGTTGATTCCGATGGTGCTCGTGCTGCTTGCCTTCGGAGGCCTGATGGTGACGGCGCAGAGCTCGGCGCTGGGTCCCTTCATCTACACACTGTTTTAGCGGCTTCTCCACGCGTGTATCGCCCACCGGCCCGGGGAAGGCGATCGACGATACCCGTATGCGGGCGTGAGTTGTGTTCACAGAGGAAAGGTCCGAGACGGCTTGGAGATGTCGGGATCGAGCGCCCAATGATGGTCGGGTGGCTAGTGGCGTGTGGCGCTACCGCCTCTAGGGCATTGATGTGTTTCCTGGTCGATCGCGCGGCATGAGCAATCGTTGTCGGCTGACATCGGAGCGGGCTCTCGCGTGCCTGGCGTGCGCGGTATGGGTGCTGGCGGCGGTGCCGCCGGTCGTAGCCGATACCTTCTATGTACGTACCTGTGCGGACACCAGCCCCTTACAGTGCAGCAACGTGAACGATGGCAAGAGCCCCGAAACCGCGTGGGCAACGATCCAGTGGGCTGCAGAGCAGATCAACCGGTTTGGAAACCCGGGCGACGTGGTCATCGTCGGGCCGGGCGTCTACCACGAGGGCGACATCGATCTCCAACGGTCGGGCATCCCGGCTCATGTGGCTGCAGCTGCGGTGCCGATCGTCTTCCGCGGTGACGCCTCTGGAGCGAGCACCAACGATGCGCCAGCGCCGGTCCTCGTCGAAGCCGGTAGTCTGTACGATACGGGCTTCCTGATCTTTGGTGCGAGCGACGTTGTGGTGTCGGGTTTTCATGTCACCGGTGCGCGGGTTGCGGGCATTCAGGTGCGTCCGAACTCCGCGGGTCAGCCGTCGAACCGTGCGGTCATTGCCAACAACGTGATCTTCGCCAACGGCGGAAGCCGGCTCGGACGGGGGGTGCAGGTCGTCGACTCCAGTAATGTCCTGGTGTTCAACAATGTGATCTACGACAACACCACGGTCGGCATCTCGCTGGGTGGCGTGAACCCAGGTGCGCCCAACGCCCGCGTGATCAACAACACGGTGTACGGCCACCACGTGGACGACAGTGTGGCCTTCGGCATCGTGATCGGCGCGCAAGGGGATGCGTCGGGCGGCACGACTTCCGCATCGCCCGGGGCATGGGTGATCAATAACATCGTGGCGGACAACGATGTCGGCATCGACGTGAACAGAACTTCTGCCTGTGACTACATCGCCGCCTTCAATCTGGTGAGAACGCCGCGCGAGGATTCTCGATACGGTGACACGACGCGGCGCGATCGCTCCGACATTCATGGCGATCCCCGTTTCGTTGCCCCAGGCGGCGGCAATTTTGCTCTTTCTGCGGCCGACGGGGGACAGGTCTGGCAGAGTCCCGCCATCGATGCGGGTTCCGAGGACGCCAGCGTGTTCGGTCTTGACGACGCGTCGACCCGTACCGACGGACGGCCGGATGCCGGCGGCGTCGACCTCGGGTTTCACGCCGGCAATGTGGACTACCCGCTGTTCGAAACCGTCCCCATCGTCCCGCACAAACTGTACGTCCGCAAGGACGGGCGGGACAGCAATGATGGGTCCAGCCCGGATCGCCCACTGGAGACGATCCAGAGGGCGGTGGAGATTGCACGCGCCCAGACCACGATCATCGTCGGCCCAGGCGGGTACCGGGAGGGAGGCATCGGGCCCAAGGATCGAACGCCCGCGGGACCGATCGAGTTTCTGGCTGACCCGAGCGGAGCGCTCACCGGCGACGCCGCGGGCCGGGTCCTCTTGGACGCCGCCGGTGCGCGCGATGGGTTCGAGATCGTGGGATACTGTTCGACCATCATCGACGGATTTGCGATTACCAACGCGCTGGACAGCGGCGTCGCCCTCAATCAGGCGCATCACTCGATCGTCCGCAACAACGTGAGTTTTTCGAATCGGAGCCTCGGCATCCAAGTGGTGAATGCCGACGATGTCCAGGTGATGAACAATCTGGTCTATGCGAACGGTGGCAGGAAAGTCGGCGGCGGCATTCAGGTTGGTGGCGACGCGGGTTCGCATCGGGCGGTGATTGAGAGCAACACCGTCTACGCCAACGGAGTGAACGGCCTGCTCATCGGCACAGGGGGCGTTCCATCGACAGACGCCCGGGTGCGTTACAACATCGTGTCCGGCAACGGCGAAAACGGCATTCAGCTCGACGCTAGCATCGACGGGGGCGTGTCGGCAATCGGGTACTGCGCCGAGTACAACATCAACACGGACGGGTATGGTCGTATCCAACCACCGAACTGTGCCGCTTGCATGGCGACGACGAACGTCGCCGCTCCGTGCACGGTCCCAGCCTGCCGTCCGGAGGGCTTTGACGGCTGCACCATTCGACCGGTCAGCGATCTTTCACGTGACCCCGCGTTCGTCAGCCCGCGGGGTGCCGATAACTGTTTGGGTGGCTCGCGGTTCTGGGACGACGATTTCCATCTGCAGCAGCTTGCGGCTGGACAGTCCATCGATAGTCCGGCTGTGAATTTCTCGCGCGAAACGGCCGAGATGCTCGGTTTGGATGACCGCTCCACCCGCACCGACGGGGTCGCTGATTCCGGTCCCGCCGATCTCGGCCATCACTACCTGCCGGTCGCGCTGGCGGACGAGGTGGCGCCGGTAGGCGATTGCGATGATGATGGCAGGGTGACCGTGAACGAGTTGGTTAGCGGCGTGAACATTGTGCTGGGCAACTTGACGCTCGATGCGTGTCCCAGCTTTGACGTCAATCGTGATGGGCGAGTGACGATCGACGAGCTCGTGCAGGGCGTGAACGATATTCTGTGTGTGTCGGCGTGAGACGGTGGCACCTGGCAAAATCCGATTGGCTCCTGGTGCGCCGTCTGTTCTTGGCTGAGCGACGAGCGGGGATCGACTGAGATGGGGCGGATCAGGGTCCTCTACACCATCACCTGGATGGAGGTTGGCGGCAGCCAAACCCATCTGCTGCAGGTGTTTCGATTGCTCGATCGGGCGCGGTTTGCGCCGATGCTCTACTGCCTGACCGGGAAGGGCGCCCTGCTGGACGCCAGCCGCGACACCGGGACTCCGGTTTTCGATGGCGGCGTCGCGGGCGGGTTCAAGTCCTCGCGCATGCTGAGTGCGGTGATCCGCCTGGCGCGGTTCATGCGTCGCGAGCGCGTCGACGTGGTTCACAACTACCTCCTGCGGGCCAACGTCGTCGGCACGCTCGCGGCGCGTCTGGCGCGCGTGCCGGTGGTGCTGTGCAGCAAGCGCGGATGTCACAAGCGTTACGGGATGGAACTCGCGGGGGCGCGCCTGTCCAACTGGCTGGCAGACCGGGTGACGGCCAACTCCAACGCCGTGCGCGAGTTCATCCACGCAAACGAGGGCTGTCCGATCGAGAAGATGGTGGTCATCCCGAGCGGGATCGACACCGATCGGTTCCAGCCTCTGGCGCCGGGGGACTACAAACGGCGCTTGGGGTTGGATCCGAAACGCCCGGTCGTCGGGAGTGTGACCCGCATGCGGGTGCGCAAAGGGGTCGAGGAGTTCTTCCGCGCCATGATTGCGGTGCGGGAGCGTCGGCCCGACGTGCAGACGGTCGTCGCTGGCGACATGGAGCTCGACGCCGAGATGCGCGCGCTCGTCCGTGACAGCGGGCTCGAGCCCCATCTCTGGCTGTTGGGGCGTCGCAGCGACATCCCGGAAGTGTTGTCTGCCTTTGACGTCTTCGTGCTGTCGTCACACGGCGAGGGCATGTCCAACGCGATCCTGGAGGCGATGGCGATGGAGCGGCCGGTCGTGGCGACTGGCGTGGGCGGCACCAACGAGGTGGTGTGCCACGGGCAGAGCGGGCGGTTGGTCCCCGCCAGGGACCCGCTGGCGCTGGCCAGCGCCATCACGGACGTGCTCGGTACCCCAGGGCGCTGGGCTGCGATGGGACAGCTCGGCCGCCGCATCGTCGTCGAACAGTTCTCGGCGCGGTCGATGGTGCGCCAGATGGAGGACCTCTACGCGAGCGTGCTGCGGGAGCGCGGCGTTCCACTGTGGGCCGAGACGCCGGTCGTGGCGTCGTCTGCGTCGTCGTGAGGGGTGCGTGACCGACCAGTTGAATGTGGTTCTGGTGGTGCTCGACAGCGCGCGTGCCGATCACCTGTCGAGCTACGGGTACGCGCGGCAGACCATGCCATTCCTGGACCAACT
>Ga0316626_10000072_pt1 | contig 35274 bp, 60 predicted proteins | sample OWC_Aug_T1_C1_D5_FD_207656 | JGI IMG/M metagenome (GOLD analysis project Ga0316626, IMG submission 207656) | Wetland soil microbial communities from Old Woman Creek delta, Ohio, United States - OWC_Aug_T1_C1_D5_A | ecosystem: Environmental > Terrestrial > Soil > Wetlands | place: USA: Ohio...
TCCGACTCCATCTGTTCCTTCATCAATAGCACCTTTCATAATAGCAGATTGTCGGATATTAGTTGGCTCAAAGTTTGTGGCATCATTTATTGATCTTCTTAATAATCCTACTGTTTTAAGTGGGACTAGTTGTGGTATTAAATTACCTGCTTCATCTTCAATCGCTACACCTAATGCGATTGCTTTTTGTTTGGCTGCTTTTAGTACATTTGCCACTTCTGCTTCTGGGGCTGATTCATTAAGATGTGATATAAAAGAATCAAGAGTTACTGGGGCTTCCATTTCTCCAGCTTTTTCTGCCTCTTTATAAAGTGCGTTTACTTTGTTTTTATCATTTTTAAACATCTTTTGAATAGTACCGCTTACAATATTTCCAGCTTCTAAGTGGCTCTGTGTTTCTGCCCCTGTTGCTTCAAGGAATTTATCAAAGTTCTGTGAAGTAGCGGCACGTTGTTCTGCAAATCGTTCCCGTATCGGTGCGCCTAACTCTGGCTGTTTTGCTGTTTCTCTTTCAAACTGTTGTTCTTCAAACACACGAGTCTTTTGCCCTTTTGTAAGCTCGATAGGAACTGGTAAAGATTCAGCTTTAGCTGCTCTTTCCTCTGATATTAAAATCTGTTCAGGTGTCATTTTTGCAGTTTGTTCTGGCTTTAGCTTGGTGGATACTTTTTGAACTATTGGGGCTACGGCTTGTTTAATTGGTTGAGTCACTGGGGATAATACTTCTCCTGCCACTTTCGCAGCTTGTGGAATAGCTACTTTAGCCATTGGGGCAGATAATCTAGCGGCTTGTCCTGCCATTCCTAATTCTGCCGTTGCTGGGGTAAGTGCTGCGAGTGGTGCTAATACTTCACCTGCTGATTGCGTCATTGATTGACCAGTTGCAGTACGTGGGGCATACGTAAATTGTTGCGCTCCTTGTTCTGCTGATTGTGCTACTGCTTGAGCCGCTTGTTGTGTTCCATAGTTTCCTGATAGAATCTGGTCCGCTAATCCTCTAAGTGTACCTACTATATGACCAGCTGCTCCACCTGTTCCGCCAGTTAGTAATGCTAGTCCAGCTTCTCCAGCCCCTACTGCTTGTTCTGTTAGCGTAGGTTCTATTTTCTTTGGTAGTGTTTCAGCGACATGGCGAACTCCTTGTTCATCAGGGATGATTTCCCCACCAGCTCTAGCACGTTGTATAACTGCTGCTAATTGTCTAGCCCCCTCCATGTCACCTGCTTTATCGGCATTGAACAGTGCAGTTTCAAGTTGCTTTAGAGTTGCCATTATTAACCACCATACTTTTTAATCAGTGCGTCTATATTTTTAGGTGAAGTTGTAGCCTCTGGAGTATTTGGTACAGAATCAGGCACTCCGTATTTAGTACTTACATTTTTACGTGCTTTCATAATTAGGCGTTGCGCTTCTTTTACGTTTTGCATTAATCTTTCAGGTGATTGTCTTAAATTAAGATTCTGCAATGATGTGGAAAGCTTTGCCCCCTCTGCATCTGATAGCGCACCAGTACCTTTCATACTTGGTATTTGTGCCATAAATGCTTGAGAGCCTAAAGTAGTTACAAGTTCTTCAAAGTCTGCTGTATCTCCACTTAGTGTTGGCATACGTGATGATACTGGACCAGTAGCAGATTTTATAGTATTCTTTGGAGTCTTTAAGATTCTATCTGCCGTATTTAAGAAATTATCCATTGATGATCTTGCAGTTTCCACTGTTGCAGTTTTTTCCCTTACAGTATCATCACGCTTTTGCATCATATCTTGTACTTTTAGCCCAAGCTCTTGACGTTTAAGAGAGTTTGTTTCTCTACTTGTAGCTGCATTCATGGCTGCAATTTGAGAATTAATTTTAGCTATTTGTATATCAGATTGGATTTTCTTAATATCCCATCCTTTTTTCTCTAAATCTTTTACTGCGTCTGATTCTGCAAACTTTGCTTTTACTGCCGCTGTTTGTGCTACTGATGTAGCTTCTTTTCCTTTTCCAACTGCTTCTTCTAATTTAGCAGGGAATAACCCTTTTTCTCTTGTTTCTTTTCCTGCTGAACCTAAAGCATCTTGATAATCTTTAAACTCTTTTTGACCCATCATGTTAGACAGCATAAACCCAGCGATACCAGTAGCAGTCTGTGGGTCTTGAGCAATTGTTTCTTGTATTTTCTTTAGCTTTGATGCGTCTTTCCCTGAGTTTTCAAGGGCTGTGATTTGTTCGCTAATAATACCATTTGCTATTTCTGGCTTCTTATTTAATAGGGCTGTATAAACTTGTCCTGTTGTTTGAAGTTCATTTGCTTTTTGAGGTGCGCTTAATGTTTCAAACGCTGTCTTGAGAGATGTAGCCTGAGATGGGTATTTAGCCTGTAATACTGCAAAAGACTCAGGTGTAGGATTATCAAAAGCTGATTTTAGTTCAGATGAATATTGTTGTTGTGCTAATAATGCTTGTTCTTTTAATGCTCTATTTTCTCTATCTTGCCTAATCTGTGCGCCAATATTATATCCTTGCCCAAATGATTGTGTTAAATCATTATTCTGAAATACTGATGAGTAATTTATTGGTTCTAGTGGCATATTTTATCCTTCATTAAAAAAATCCAGCGCCAGCAGCGGCACCGCCTAAACTAGTAATATTTTTAAATGTTTGTCCAACAACTTGACCTTTTGCTAGTTGTCCCCCTGCTATTGCTGCCCCTTGTTGTCCAAGTAAATTTCCAATATTAGAAGCACTTCCTATCCCAGCCGATGCTTGCCCTGCTGCTGATGCTTGCCCAAGTTGAGATAATCCACCTAGCCTTCCGTATTGTTGATTAATTAAATCAGATAATATTTGTGGTCTATATTGAGCTAAAGCAGATTGAACATTACCACCTCTTAGCCCACCAGTAGCCGATGCGTTTTGTAAAATTGCATTTTCTCCTTGTTTAACCATTTCCAAATATTGTGGAGATTGTTCTAGCCCCATAATAGCTTGTTGTTGCACTCCTGCTCCACCTAAACCTATCAATGCTTGTTGTTGTCCAATAGCACTTTCCCCTGCACTAACATAAGGAGACATTAGTTCAATAAATTTATCAAACTGTCTACGCTGTTCCGCTATTCCTTGCTCTGCTGATGCTGCCTGCGTATATCCTGCTTGTTGTGCTGCTTCTCCAGCTTGTTTAGCTCCAGTAACACCACCTAAAGTATCACCTAAGAAATTACCTACTGAACTCATTTAAAATCCTTCCATTTAGTTTTTGTTATCCCATATATATGCATATCTGTCACAATTTCTTTTTTAATGATAGCATCTTTTTTAATTCCCTCTTTGACAAAGCCTATCTTCTCTAAGAAGTTCATTGTTGATTTTAGATTCCCTTGCACTGGGGCTGTAATTCTTAGTATATCTTGATCTCCAAACATCTCTTCGATAATAAGTTTCCCCACTTCTCTTGAGTATGGAATGGACTCTTTTTTTAATAGTGAGTGCATTTCTATTTCATATTTATTATATCTTACACATAGGATTAAACCTAAAAAAGTATTATTATGCCATGCTGAGTAATATTTTGCTAAATGGTGATCTATATATGAAGGAGTAGAGGAGTCATATTCAATACATGAAATAATATATTTATCGCTATATGTTTCTTCTATCATTGAAGAAGTAACATTATCAGATATAAAAACGTCCATACAATTCCTTTATTTGGAACTGCTGGAAGTTCAATTATCTCAGCTTTTAATTAGCAACATTATAACATATTAAATTATGCGGTTTCTAAATGACCTTGAAATTTCATATCAAATGAATTAAGAGTAGTGATATTATCTTGAATATAAATTTCTATTCTATCACCAAGTGTACCATCTAATCTAATAACTGCACCAGCGTTTGTAAATGTTCCTCTTCCTCTTGTGCCATATACTCCCGCCCCTCCAGATCTAGCATCAAAACTAATGTCGTATATATCTTCTGCTATATCAGCGTTTGTTTTCCAATTTGTGAATGTGCCATATTGTCCGTTTACTTTTGCTCTAAGTATCACTCCATTTGTTAAGGCAGGTAGATTTCCAAATAACCCTAAATCGCCTGCCGTTCCATGTACCATAGAAAATAACAATCTTGTGATGTGCCAAACTTCTCCAGTGGGAGGCCCAAAAACATATTCTTGCGGTGAAGCTAACGTACCTACTAATATAGACATATCAATGATTGCTTTTCTAACCTCATCACCGATTGAGTGTGCTTTATCTAGTCGTCTATCAAGCGTGAATGTTGCTGCACCTGTTGCCGCTGTCGTAGCTAATAATCTTGGGTGTGTTGTTTCTACCGATGTGGTATTGATATGTAGATAATCGCCAACAGTGAAACCAGTTGCGTCTGCTACTTGGATTTGGTATACAGAACCATCGCCTAAAATAGCAGCTGTTAAGGTAGTTGCAATGGCTGTATGTTGATGGGCGAAGTCGTTTATGACGCTATTATGTACATCAGCATCATGTATATTTAAAGCCCCATTCAGTGACCCGATTGGGTTACCGACTCCATCACATAAATATGTTTTTCTTAATTCGCTCATGTTATGCTCCTAAGTACCAATTTATTCCATCTGTAATGAAGTTCAATACTTCGCCATCTACATCTAAAAACTGCGATGTTTCACCTACTACTAACTCAGCCCCAAATGGAAGTATATTAACTTTATTGGCTGTTACATCTTTTTTTGTTACGCCTATCTTATAAGACCTATTGTTTATAAATGAGAGTGTAGGGGATGGAAGTGTAATATTAATAACTCCAGCCGTAGCGTCAGCGATAATAATTTGATTTTTAGCAGTTAAACTCAAACTTGATGATGTGCTAATAACTTCATCTTTTGAGTAATCGAATATAGCCTGATCTAATATCTTATCTGCATTAAATAAAGTATTCGCAATATTAATATAATGAGCCGTTGATTCTGGTGTGTATGTTCCATTGGTATTCAGTCCAGCTGATTTAATCACTATATTTAATAGCTGTTCTAATGATGTGGCGCTTCCGAATAACTGTTCAAATTGAACTATTGATTCATGATCTGGGAGAAATTTTTTAAGCTGTTCTCTGCTAGGAACTTTTAAACCCATTATACGCTCAATGGCTCTAATCGAGCCTCTAGTCTAGCAATAGATATATGAGCATCGCTAGTGCCTCTAAAGCGTTGCATACGTAGTTGTTGCATCATCCCTTGACTAAACCATACTATACGTTTATTTCTATCGCCTTGCTTTCCTACTTTTATAAATCTTTCATTACTCCATACTAAACCATCGGTTGAATATTGAGTGTAGATAGTAGGGTCTTTGCCAAGTGCAACTCTACCAGTTAGGCTTACTAATTCAAGCTCATGGAAGATTGCCCCTCTGCCTTCATTATAAATAATAGACGTTCCAAAATCCCATCCGTTAATGTTCCCATAATGGGAAGATATGTTATCATCAAAATATCCATGTGATGTTGTCGTAGGGTCTCCGCATAGCCATCGGTTATAACACCAAATAATATTTTTCGCTCTATATTGCCCTCTACCAACTATGCTTGTAGTCAAAGTAAACCATATTTTCTGCCCTGATAATTGAGAAGTATTATGGTCATAAGCTAATGTTTGATCTGGTAGATGAACTAATAAATACTGATTTCCCTTATTAGTTACTACTTCTAAAATAACATCTGCTAATTGTAGTTCTGTATAGTCTAATAAAATTTGATCTATTTCATCAGTTGCTATTCTAGATGCTGTTGCATTAGCCCCAATATATATTGATGGGGTTTCATTTCTAGCACTACCTAAAAATGCGATCATATCTGAGATAATACAAGCTCCTCTTGTGCCTATAATCCCTTTTTGTATTTGTGCGCCTGAGATACGAGCAAAAGGAAAATTAACTCCACCTACGTTATCAAATACCTCAATAGTATATCTATTCATAGCATATACTTCATTACGTACTTTTAATAATCCGTTTACTGGGTCTGGGTCTGCTTCAGAGCTTCCATATTTAAGCGGGTTAATGCTCATTGGGTCGTTAAGTTCTGTTACAATAAGATTCACTCCATCGGTAGACATAAAGTAACCATCTACCCAAACAACGTCTTTACATACCCCTAAGTCTGGGTCAGCAACAAGCTCAAATATAGTTCCATTCCAATAATATAGACTGCCTGATGATACTATGGCTAAACGGTCAAATGAATAGTCAAATGTAACCGAGCCAGTACCGCCAACATCACCAATAATTGTATAAACACCTGCGCTATCTATGCTTAATAGTTTAGTACCCATGACACGATAGTAAACACCATTCCAGTTAATAGCACCTCTATCAATCCCAGTTCCTACCCCAAACTCTACGATACCATACGCAGGGCGCAAATATCCTTGAGATATTCCTTGATCTTTAGGAATAGGGATAAGATTACGAGGATATGATGTTCTAAAGTCTGGGGAGTTATCAGAATAAATCCCAGAAAGAATAGGAATTTGCATTAGCCGATTCTATACCATGTGGTCATTACAGCGTCATACTTAATTGTAAAGTAACCATTCTGTGCTAAAGATGCAGGAATTCCAAGAGAAGTAGCACCATTCCCACTTACTGTTAATGCCGTAACTGCTTGAGTGGTAAATACCGTAATCTCTTGCTTATCAACTAAGTTTGCAATAGCAGGTAAAACAAGCGTACCAGCTGCAAAAGCGCCAGTAGGAGAAAGAACAAGCCAAACACTACTAGAGCTATCAGTTACTTGTACACTAAACCCAGTAGCAACAGGTGAAGAGTATTGAGTAATCTTATCACTTGACGTAGTAGTTGGAATTAGCAACGCCTTTAAAGCAGTAAGAGATATTTTTCTTGAATCTCCATTAGCAGTAGACCAAATAGCAAGTAAATCACTTAATGATGGCGAACTCTCTGTTGATAGTTGATTGATAGTTGAACCCATGTTATTCCTTTAGTGTAGTATTAATTCCCCATCTTGCCCTACTAGAAGAGGGTCAGATGAAGGACTTAAATATGGTCGTTCTGGCGTTTTGTATCCTGCACCTGCTGGAATACTATTGTTAAACTGTGCCTGTTCTGGCATTGTAGCTAAAGAAAGCAAACTATGATAAGCTTGATATGCTACTTGTTTAGTTTCCATAGATACAGTTTTACCGTATGAAGGAGCAAGGCGTAGTGCAAGATTCAGATAAATAGCTTCATTCGCTGAATCAGGAACTGTTGTATCCGTATCGAGAGAAGATAGCTGTGGACTAGAAGGCAACGGATAGCTAAGACGTAGCTTAGAGTTCCATGTAGCCATCATAGCGTCTAATTTGCGTAATCCTGCATCTAATTGTTCTGGCTGCAAATCATAATCGTATGAAGCCAACCCTAACTCTTCAAATGCTGATGTAACAAATTGTCGCTTAGTCCAAGACATATTATTCTCCTAACTTCTCTTCGATTTTTGCAAGAAGATTTTTGTCGCTCATTCTGCCATCAAACTTAATTCCAAGCTCTTTAGCTTTAAATTCAATCTCTTCACGAGCAACATCGCCATCATCGTTTAAATCTACTTTTTTAGCTTCGGTAGTTGTAAGATACCAACCTTCTGCAAGTTTATCCTCTACTTCTTCTTCACTTACGACGGCATACTCATATTTAGTTCCTTCGATCTCGATATGATTGCCAAGTTTATAAAGCATTACCATTATTTTTTCGCCTTTTCTTTAGCTTTACGTGCTGTACTTAAAGCAATAGCAACTGCTTGTTTTTGATGTTTACCACTTGCCATTTCAGCCTTAATATTCTTACTAACTGTTTTTGGACTATACCCTTTTTTTAGTGGCATAAATTATCCTTTTTTCTTTTTTGGTTTCATAACTGCTATTACAACAGCAACTTTGCCCTTGCCCTTACCATTATCGTTTTTACATGACATATTATACCCCTTTTTTGAATACTGTTATGCACTTCTTTAAATGCACAAAAGTAGTCAAGGGCTGAAGCCCAAGATTATCCTACTCGGATAAGATCGAATGTTGTAGCCGCAGTCTTTGTTAGAAGATATTGACCGCCAAGTGCTGTTATAGCTCCACTACCTACAAGCGTTACGTCTACGCCTCCAGCAAGTGTTGATGTATTAGTAGCATGGTTTGAGGCATGATAAATTTTAACTGATTCACCGATTGCAAGATCAGGAAACGCAGCAGCCGTTAATGTTCCAGTTAGAGTTGTCATAGTAACAACACCTCCACTTGCATCTTGATAAATACAAAGCCCTTGCATTTGAGCAGCTGTAAGAGTTGCCGCATTAGTTACTGTACTTCGTGTTATTGCTAACTTTTCATCTGATACAGTTGGAGTAAGACCGATAGTATAGTAAATATCAGAATCTACCGCATCAATACGAATATGACGTTCATTAGCAAAAGCTCCTAAAACTGTTTCAGTATTTGTAATACGTGTTTGTTCATAAAAACGTTCAGGATAATTAGCTAATGGATATGTTGAATAAAAAACAATAGCTGTTCCATTAGTAGCCTGAATAGCAACTTTTTGACCAGTTGTTAAAGTGATAGTTTTTGACCCATCTTTGAAAATTTTAGTAGCCATTATAGCTCCTTATAAGATAGCCCCTAAAGAGGGGCAGTGATTACGCTTGACCGAAGAGGATGATACCAGACATTTCAGGTTGCTTATTAACAACACCGAACAATGTATCCCAACGATATTTGGTTTTCATTGTGTTAATGTCATAGAATTTCTGCATAACGATTTCGATTCCGTTATCAGTTGTAGCACGCATCACCGCAGTACCAGCATCGGTTGGAACAGCATAACGACCAGGGAGAATTTCCATTGCATCTTTCTGCCAGAATGGGTTAACGCTTGCAGTTGTTGTATTCAAGAAAGTGATAGCCGCACCATTTGCAGGAGTAGCAGTAACATTCTTGTATGCAAGTTCAGCATCTGTTGCGCCTTGAGCTGAAATGATTGGAGGGCTGATTGTAACAACACCTGTTCCACCTGCTCCACTTACGATACCAGTAATACGGAAAGTCTTAAGTTGTCCAGTATCTCCCTTGGTAATATGATGAACCGCATTAACACCAAGAACAGTGAAACAATCCCCAACTTTAACAGTACCAGATGTAACACCGATAGAAATGTTTTGGTAACGATTATCTACGTTAGATACTTCACCAGTTGAAGCAGTGCTTGTAGCTTTTGGAGTGTAATACTGATCGGCAGCAGCAATAGTAACTGTAACACCAGCAGCAGCAGTCAAGCTATTTGCATAGTCAAGCTTAAATGATTCAAAAGATGCGATTTGTCCAATGTATGCTTTTTCGTAAGCAGTCAAAGGTTTACCAGTCATTGTAGAACGGTTTGCTAAGTCTTTAGCCATACCATTATAATCACGAGTTGAAAGTGCAAGGTAACGATCATAAGAGTTTACACCCTGCTCATTCATAATTGCTTCAATTTGAGCAACATCATCAAAGCCAGCAGCGGCAAGAGTACGCTTAACAACAAGAGTTCCTTGATTAGCGGCAACAGTCATAAGAGCAAGATTTACATCACTCGCAAGTTTTTGTGCAGCAGCTTGGCCCAAACGGTTCTCTTGCAACATATCACGCAATTGTTTAGCATCTAGTACAGCAGTTGAGTGCTTACTAAACCCAAGTGACGCAGGAACTGAAAGTTGTGTAGCATCATCAAAGTTAGATGTAGCATCCATACCATCGTGTGATTGTGCAACGTAAGGCTGTGGACGCCAGATTGTATCTCCTGAACGCTCCATTGAGCTTCCATCGGTATTATATTTAGAAACATTGTTTGACAATACTAGCGCATCGTTAAACCCTTCCAACACTGCTTCAAATGCAACTCTTTCTTCTTTACTAAAAGCATTAGCCATAGTTTATCCTTATTTAATTAGAACGTTTTTGTTTTTTGTATGCTGCGACTTTGGTGTAATCACCTGTCTTTTCAGCTTCATTACGTAAACGCTCAAGTGTTGAGTCTACTGTTCCTGACATTTTGCCAGTACCTGACACGACTTTTTCTGGCGGTGGTGGTGCTTTTCGGTTTGTCACTTTTAGAGTTCCTTCCAATTTGGCAACCGCAAAGGCAAATTTTACTGGGTCTGTGATAGCTGCTAATTCTTTTGCTTTTTTAGGATTTTTACCCAACGCATAAACAACGATAGCAGGGTTATCAGTTCCTTGTAAAATAATGCCTTGTTGAGATTGAGATAATGTTTCGCTTACTACATCTTCGGCAAATTCATAATCACGCACTTTTAAACTTGCTTTGGCAGTTTCGTATGAAGTCAGCGTATTCTGCCATTCTTTCTGCTGTGCTTCAACTTGTTGTTTTGATTGCATTTCGATCTCGTCTGCTTTACGCTTACGCTCAAACCATTGCTCTAAGCTTTGACCAAACTCATCGGCATCATAATCAAAATCCTCTAATGTAGGTTTTTTTCCTACTTCAATTCTTTGAGGTACTTCTACTTGTTGAGTCTTTTGTTTTAGCTCACGATTCTCTCGTTGCAACTCTCTATAATTCTTACGAAGATCACGTACCCATGGTGGGGCTTTTGTCTGTTCTTCGTCTTCTTGGGTCGGTGTTTCCCCATCAATACTAATTACTACTTCATCGTCTTCGGTATCTTCTTCTACTTCTCCCTCAGATTGCTCTAACGGTTCTTCTTCGGTTTCTACCTCTTCGATAATCTCGTTATCAATATCTTCTACTACCATTTCTTCTGCCAATGTGTACTCCATTTCTGGGAAAGTGTCGTGATAATCACGCAACTAAAATTATAACACATATACAAAATAGATATTTTATCAACCCTTTTACATTTGGGGAGGTACTTCTTGCTCTGGCATTGGTGTTTCCATAATAGGTTGTTGCATAGTCTGCACTGGTTGCGCCATATTCTTTCCAAGTATATTCTGTAATGTTTCCATAGCCTTCATAGCTTGTTCACGCTCTGATTGATCTATCCCCGCATAGGTTTCGATTGTTTGCGCTTGTTTTAGTTCTGCATCTGCTAGAATCTTGATTGTATTAGCATTTGCTTCTTTAGCTTTTGCATCTTCATTCATTGCCGCTTTTCTAAAGTATTCTTCTTGTGCATTTGGCGGTGTATTTTGTGCTTCTTGCATTAACTCTTGTGCTTCCGTTTCAGATGGAGTTATTACTCCAAGCTTAATAAGTTTACGTCTGTAATAGTTTTGTACATCGCTAACCCCTTCGCCTTCCATGTTCATCATTGACATAGCTCCAAGAACTTGCATTGTTTCAGGGTCATTAGTTACTTGCATCATACCAGTAAGAGCTGATACTGTTGCCGCTTTCTTAGATGATGATGATGGTCCAACATCTACTGCAACGTCAAACTTGGCATTATTTAGATCGTTCTCATAAACCACTTCTCCATCTTCCCCCATCATAGGCTTAATTAATTCAGTAGATTCTGATTCACCGTTATCATTTATAAGTTTTACTTTTCTACCTTGTTCTACCATAACATCTTTCGCCATAGACAGCCATACTTCACCACTTCTCTTCATTGCTTTAGCCATATTAGATACATAGATGAATGTTTGCATATCTAAACGTTGCTGTATCATCTCTACGGCTTTACCGCTGATATTGGAAACGATCTGCTCACCGCCTTGCTGATTTCCTAAAATCTCTTTCATATCTTGCTCAGTAAGTTGCAATAGTGCTGCCATAGCAGGAGGGATATTTGGCGCACGAGTATATGCGATGGGACCACTTGCGGTAATATTTCCATTCATATCGGTAATCGGGTTGATTAATAGATAAGGAAAGTTCTTAACATTATCATCGCTCCACATCTGTGAATGACCTGCTATTTGTTCAGGGGTTAAGATAGGCTTCTCAATGCTTGATAGTGCGCTTATCTCTCCTAGTTTTGATAGTTGCATATTCTTAATACGTTGAGCATCCTTAGCTAGTCTAACGTGACCCATACATCGTTCTACGTTATCAACAAACCAACGCTTTCCATACACCGGGATAATAGGGATTTTATTTCCTGCAATATATCCACAGTCCTCTAGTATCTTATTGCCAGATAGAATATACTTGTGAACTTTCTTACGTTTTACTTTTCGCTTACGGTCTAATTTTGTACCAACTGCCTGTAATGTTTCAGATAGTGAAGGTTCTCCATCTTCGCTATCTTCTTCTAATTCTTTTTTGGTATATTTTTCTTCTTTTCCATCCATAGTTTTATAGATATAAAGTTCTTCTTCTATTGATTCAAGGACGTAATATTCTGCTACGTAGATAATGTCTGGGCTGTACCAGTCGAATTGTCGCTGCTCAATTTGTTTGCTAACTGATGATTGGTCTTCCTCATCACCATATTGGTGTTCAAATGCTTCTTTTGTCATGGATGATAGTACAAAACAATACTTAGCGTCTGATTTATCTTGACGTTTTGCGTTTAGGTCAAAGAATACAGAAGAGTCGGCATCATAAATCGGTTCGATACAAATACGCTGCTTCTCGTTTTCTTCATCCTCATCATCTTCATAATCAGCACGTAATCTCCATGCTCCAAAACCACCACCAACTGCTTCTTCAAACGCATTGTCGTAAGCTTCTTCTGCATTACTATCCTGCTCATCTGCTCGATATAGTCCATCACATACATCGGCAAGCTTATCGTTCTTTGTTCCATCTTTACTGATAAAATCAACAGTAATTCTATTGTTTCGGTATTCATTAATAATTCTAATAATTGATAAGTGTATCTTATTTACTTCAAACTTTGGTTTGTTCTCAAACTGTTGCTCTAGTTCGCCCTCCCATTGTGCGCCAGCAATAGAGTAAAAGCGTCTATCTGTCAAACATTGCAGTCTTTCTTCTCTGAGTGCTGATTGAATATCATCGAATGCGGTAATCGCTTCATAGTGAATTACTGATAATGATTCGTTTAACTCTTCTTTATTTTCTTCTTCTCGTTCTTTCTTTGTCACTATCTGCTCCTATTTGCCATTGGATTATATGATGGAATTAATTCGATATTATACTCTTTTTTAGGTATTACGATAGGATACATAAACGCAATAGGGTATGTTCCAGCGTCTGTGTAATCATCTATTGTTCCAGCTCCTGCAAACTTATCAGGCTCACCATTAGATGAATATGCGTGCTGCTCTAAAGCTTGAGCATATTTAGGGCATTTCTTAGAGTTTACTTTTAGTTGCCCTTTCTCAAACTTATTATTACTTATGTTATGTCTATCTTTTACCGATGGGTTACGTCCATTTACCAGCACTTTAAATCCAGCATTTCGAAGCATTGTAATATCTGTTTCGCTTGCTGAGGTCTTTTTAGCGTTACCACTTGCATCAGGATAAAAACTTATAATTCTATTTGGGTAACGTACTTTTGTGTTTTGTATAATCATATTTGTATCATAGCTCTCATACTCATCTACCGCAACAATATCATCATCACGTTTCACGTACACAATAGAAACGCATCCTCCAATATTGAAGTCTTGACCGATAAATAGTTCTTCTGCTCCGTTGTCTACTTCTCTTGATTCATTAGTGATTCGATTATAATATTTATAGATTGTTCCTGTTGTTAGGTTTATAAACTCACCATTAACATAAGCCTCAAATAGTTCTGATGGATATTGTGATCTTAGCGTTTCGATAAAGTCATCAGGTAAATTATGTAAGTTTGAATAGGTAGAAGCTTTTATTAGTAAATCAGTATTAGCATTACGTCTAGTTACAAAGCGATCATAAAACCATTTAAAACCCTCTGGAGTTCCTGCAACGTCAATGGAATTTATATAGCATAACATCATCTTACCAGAGTGGAAGTATGTTCCTTCTGGAGTTATTTGTGTGCTTATATATTCTATTATTACTTCTTCATCTTCTACTGGAACTATTAAACGATTACGACCAAGAATCTTTTTAAATGCCTTATCCATAATCTGCTGCTTTAAAATGTCTGTTTCATCTATCAGAGTGTAACCAACTTGATAACCTACGATTGATTCAGGCTCGGACATATTACGAAATAAAACTTTTCCTATTTCAGTCTTTCCATCTAATAGAGTAAACTCTTTATCAGTCTTATTTAGTTTGAAGTCATACCCTAAGGCTTCTGCTACTGTCGGGAAACCATCAAACGCAATATCACGTATATCTCCATACGTAGGCAAATAATATGCTGTCTTTGGAACTCCGCTTATTATCTTATAAAGTGATTTAAGCGTACCGATGTATGATTTACCAGAACCAAAACCTGCAACGAAACCAGTATGCTTTTTTGTAGACGTTAAGAAGTCATATTGAGGGTCACTCAGTTCTATCAGAGCGTCTTGCAATAGTTACCCTTTTAAACTCTGTATTGTTTTGGACTGCATTAGTTAGGCTTATATCATTCTTTGGAGCGTGACGATCTGCTTTCTTTACAGTTATTAATGCTTGGTCTAATGTTGCTTGAGCATGTCTATGCTCTTGCATATTGTCGACTTCTTCAAGCTGTATCTTCTTTCGTATGCTCTTAACATTTTCAAGAGTTCCACTAAACACTTCTTCTTCTATTTCGTCTGCAATAGTTCTTTCCTTAACCATTGCTTCAATTACTTTTTTTTCTATGGGATTTTTCACGGAATTTTTAGCATTTTCTGCAATCACGCAAACCTCGATAATATCGGCATTTGATTGACTTATTCCCTCTATGATTTTACTTGCAGTTTTTGTATCTATTTTATGGGCTTTTGAAATAGCATAAGAAGTCTTATATTTTCCAGCTTTCCATTCAGCTTTAATTTGATTTATCTTACGGGTAGATAATGCCATTATACTTTTGTCCCATCATTTGTTTTAACCATAGGAGCTTGCCATACTCTTTGCAATTCACTCTCACATATATGGCAATGTTCTTCTCTATCTACTTCTGACATAGGTTTTGTTATCTCAGTTTCTAACTTACAGTGGGGACAAACATACAGATATATCACTCTTTCCCCTTTAATACGTTAAACACGTACTCAATATTAAATATAAATAGCCATACTGTAGTTATCATAAGTAGGTAATCATACCATGACGTTACATGATTTACTTCTGCTATAGCTTCTAGTATATAAAATGCAAACTCTATTCCCATAAACATAACTATGTAATTAATAAATAGCTGTATAGAGCTGTATTGTGCCATTATAAACATTCGTCCATAAAACCTATTCATCTTCAAATAATCCTCGTTGGTTTAGATAATCCTTACAGTGACACGTTTTTACAAATGGGGCATAAATAATCTGATTTGATTCTAAAAGAAGGTGCAAGTATTTAACATATAAGTCCAGATCGTTAAATGTTATCCCTTTAGCTGATTCAATAACTACTGAATGTTTTAAGTCTAAAATTGTTTCTATTGTTTCTGCGTACTTTTCGAGTCTTGATGTAGAAGAGTATTGGCAATCTGATAATATCGAGTTGTAGTGGATTTGTTCATGGTGATATGCTTTGATAATGAATGCTACTTTATTAATATCGTCTGATAATATTTCACATAGTTGATAAAACTTATCTATTGTATCCATGATAATATTGTAGCACCTTTATTCATAATTGGAACTCACTTTTAATATCAATCACTTTAGCTATCTTACTATCAATCTTTTTCTGTATGTCTGACATAATATTTGCTATTCTACGCTGTGACTTACTCGCTACTAAACCACCATTTCTATATTCTTCACGGTATATATCAATTGAGCGTCCTAGTATTGCTATTTCAGCCTCTAAATGTTGGATTAGTCCTTGTGGAGTGATACCAGTTAGAGTACAGTATTCTTTACGTGTGCATTGGTACACTTCTTCAAGCGAAAATTTGTTCATGAGTTGCTATCCAATAGTTCAGGATTCTCGTATATGTTTCCGATTACTTCAAAGCCATTTCGGTAATGCACATAGTTTTTAAGTTCTGACCATCCAAATCCTCTATCAATATTACATGGTCTAGTAGCTTTACTTCTTATAGTTTTAAGCATAAGCATTCCATTTTTATATTTAACTACACAATTTTCATCATAATCATCAAAACATCTTCCAAGAATATCTCCCTCGTATATTTCTTTCCCATTTTTGTCTTTTATTTCTGCGTATTGCATAATTGGGTACTTAGGATTTATACCAAAGATAGCGCTATATTCTAATGGCATATCCATATTATCCTCATGGGATATCATAACTTTAGTATCTTTCATCCATGCTCGAAATTTAATCTCTCTCATCTTTACCCCTTAATTATAAACTGATAACAGCTCTGCAAATGTACTTCCCCGATAAGCGAGGTGGTGATGAGCCGTATTTCTCATCAGGTTAGCATGGATTTAAAGAGAGCTTTTATCAATTTACGTTTAAATAACTTTCTACGCTACCTTATGGTAGTTTGTAGATATGTTAAGTTGATATTATTGGCACTTGTAGCAACTGAACGAATACAGTTTTAATTAAAACTAGATAACCGCCCCGATAATCAGTGCAATTTCAACAAGTATTATAGCGTAATTAGCTTAAATTATCCATAAATGTGTTATAGTATTCAAAATAAACAAAAATGGGGAAAAGATGGATTATACAAAATTACAGCTCAAAAGTTTAAAAGAATACGCTACACCTATTCAGCTCATAGCAATTGAGGCTGCTATTGAGCATGGAACAATAGCTAAAGCTGCCAAGTCATTAAATCGTAACGCTTCTTCTATCAGTCGCTCGCTATCTGCTGTAACTAGAGCCGCCGCAACGTGTGGTTATGCCCCCGAAGCTAATCTAAATCATAGAGTACCTAACGGTTTCTAAATCAAGCGTATATCTACTTTAACGAATAAAGATGGTGATACTACCGAATGGGTTATTAAAGAGCGTGACAAAGAAGAACGAACGAACGCACTATTTGAAGCACTTACTGAAATCATAGAGAATATGCCATCTATTCCGCTAATCACTCAATTATCTAAACCTAAATATAATCTTATGAATAATTATATTTCAAACGATTTACATATAGGTGCTTTGCATTGGGGTAAAGAAACGGGAGATAAAGATTTTGATTTGCCAATAGCTGATAAATTGATTAAAAATGCGATTGATTATCTAGTTGAAACATCTACCCCTTCAAAATATGCAACAATATCTGATCTTGGCGATATGCTTGAAATTGACGACTTTAAAAACGCTACACCAAACAGCGGAAATTCTTTGGATGTTGATGGTAGATATTCAAAGATTTTAACTATTGCTATTGATGCTATGATTTATATGGTTATGAAGGCATTGCAACATCATGAAATGGTATACTTTTTAAACATAGCAGGTAATCACGATATTTCGACAGCTCACGCTATACGTGAAGTTATGCGTGTAGCGTTTAGGGATAATCCTAGGGTTATAGTAGATACATCACCACGATCACAAAAATATCTTAAATATGGACGGGCATTAGTTGGTTATGCCCACGGTGATGGGCTTAGGATGAGTGATGCTGACGGGACAATGACAGTTGATTGTATCGAACACATTAGCGAATCTGTTTATAGAGAAATGCACTTTGGGCATAATCATAAAGATAAAATCCATGAGGGTAAAGTGTGCAAGTCTGAATCACATAGAAATATGCCGTCATTAAATGGGTGGGCTTCGCATAAAGGATTTAGGAGACAACTTGGCACAATGAAGTGTATTACGTATTGCCCGATAAATGGGCGTAAAAGCATAAATATTTTTAACATAGAAATGGACTTAGAAACAGTATCGGATGCTGTACCAACTCTTTTGCAATAGCAGGGTATTAATCCTGCTTTAACTCTTTTATCTTTGCTTTGTAAGTTTTAATAATCTCTTGTAAATCTTCCACTGTCCATAGCTTGGTATTCTTTGTAGTTTCAAGGCGTATCACTTCATCGAGTCCGATCTTCTCAATAAGATTAATCCGATAGTTTGCTAAATTCCCACTTTTGTAGGTATTGCACTGGACGCACTGGGAACTACAATTATTTTCATCAAAACGTAATGCACTGTTACCCCCTTGACTCATATAGTGACCTGCGTGTATTTGTCGTCCTTCACCTTCATACTTGCACGATATGCACTTTTTTCCATCACGCATACGAATGTATGTATTAAACACCTTTTGAGCCGTACGGAGCAGTATATACCTATCAGAGTCGTTAAATTGCTTTAATGCTGTACGCTTCTCGCTTGTTTGTTTCTTAGCTTGTAGTTGCTTTGCGTATTCAATCGCACAATTATAATCGCACGTAGTTTGAAACTGTCGCTCAGGTGTGAACTTATTCCCGCAGTTTTTATTCTTGCATTGTTTAGATTTCATTGGTGTAGCCTATGCTTCGTAGGTATGATGTTGTAATCAAAATAATCTTCCTTCTTCTACTTGTTTTGCTTTTTCAATCTGTCTGAAAATCATTTCAAGTACGTTTACACTCATTGAATTGCCCACTTGTTTATACTTCTGTGAATCGGAAACTACTTGAATAAATGAGTCGGGAAAATCTTGCAATCGTAGGCACTCTCTTGGGGTTAGTTTCCGAATACGCTGTTGCACTACTGCTTGATTACATTGTGTGTCAAGAGTCTGTGCAACTTGCTTTCCTACTCTCCCTCTGCGTGTCTTACTATCAGGTACAGATAGGTTTATACTATCTCCTTCACTTGCTAATTCATATCCGCATGATGTAGCACTTCTAACTTGTATTTTAGGCTCTTGATTACCACCTTGCATAGTCGTTAGCGTTGCTGCTCCATCCGTTCCATATACTCTGCGTATTTGGTCTGTTCCTTTGCAGTCTAGTAAGCCGATAACACCTTCGTTGATATAAAATCCATCTGTGGGTGTTTTGTAATATCCAGCAAAAACACACGGTGCTGATTCTTGCTTTCCGTTGTATGGTTCAACTGCTCTTGGCTTCTTCGCTAGGTAGTCAATCATTTTATGAGATAGATAATACTTCTCATCCACCTCACTCTCCAAAACGTCCTTTAATCGCTTCTCTAGCTTTTGCTTTGGTGCGAATTGAAAGCGGTGATACATTTCGTGGTCGAGAAAACCGACTAAAAATATACGCTCTCTATTTTGTGGCACTCCGTGATCTTTTGTATTGACCACTTCATAATGACAAAAATAACCGATGTCACGTAACGCTTGGACGAATTCACGTATCGTCTTGCCACCTTCGATAGAAAGCATACCTTTGACGTTTTCATAAACTATTACAGGTGCTTTTACTTCGTCTACAATACGGATATATTGATAGATTAATTGTCCTCTTTCGTCATCAGTCCCGTTTCGTAGCCCAGCGATACTAAACGCTTGACATGGTGAGCCACCGATTAACACATCGACTTTACCTTGATACTGTGTACCGTCCATTTCTCTAACATCATTATGGAAGTGGTCAGGATGTATTTCGTAGTTTGCACTGAATGATTGTCGTGCAAACTTATCATACTCGCAAGAGAATATATGCTCTATGTTTTATTTTCCATAGACTCTATAAGCTCCTTGTAGCGGTGCGCCAATACCTGAGAACAAACAAGCATATTTAATTTTTTTCATAGTTCATTCTTTCTATTTGGAAGACTATTGCTTTCTATTATTTCATTGACTTTTAAAGCAGCATCACGCTCAGATATAAATAATCCTCCGTAATATCTTTTTCCATAAGCTCTAACTTCAGCCTGATACCTTCCACATCCATGAATGCTTACACCAAAATACTTAGAAGTTGCATTTACTTTTTTTCTCTTATTTGATGATTGAGTTGTTTCATCAACCCACCTGCAATTGCTCCTACAATAATTTCCATAAGGGTCTTTTCTATCTATTTCTAGCCCTATCTGATAGTCATGTAGCATATCAAGCATAAACCCTTCAAATTCTTCCCACTTTTTATCATAAGTTACTCCAATATAAGCAGAGTTTGAGCCTATGGGTCTGTTACATCTAGCCTTTAAATTTCTCCAAACATTGTAAAAACTTGTTCCCCTCATCCCATGCTTGGGTTTTGCACCGCTTCCTTTTCCGCCCATTTTACACTCCTTCTGACAATAAACACCATTATAACATTATACGGAATTTATGTCAAGAATTAATGCCGCTAAAGAGAGTTTATATTCTCATTACGCTCTCCTTACCGCTTGATAGCTATTATACATACTCCACCAAACATTCATGGGTATATTATTCTTACTTGCGATCTCATACGCTGAAATGTTGCCTAATTCTTGCCATCTGTCGATGAGGGCTAAGATAGTGAACTCACAGTATATTTTATTCATAATATCATCCCTGCCTCTATTTTTTCTTCCACGTATTCGATTGATTGAGCGTTAAATCTGTATCCGCACGTCTTACCGTTGCTATCTAAACCTAGCTCAACTTTCCACGTTCTTTCATTCACACGGTCTTTGGTGCATTGTAGTATTCGTTTTCGTTCATCTTTTGGGTCAATGATATAAAATAGCATCATATCAGCATCATACTTTTGATCGCCTCCATTTTTAAGGACTAATCTTTTTTCTTTGATTGCTTCATCGCTCATCTGATTAATCAAAAAGATAATAATCTCTTTCTCCTGCGCTAACTTTGCAAGTTTTGAGGATATTAAAGAAGTCTTTTGGTGGTCTGCTAGTCCTAAATCATCTACCTCTATTTTCATGCGTGAGTCAATAGCAAAGAACTTTATACCATCACGAGAATGGATAATAATCTCCATGATAAGTGCATCTAACTTTCGTGTGTGCGAGTCAATAATAAAATTATCTTTCTGCTGTTCGGTCTTTAGCTTCTTAGTTAATCGGTGTGCTATTCGCTTATCTCCCATTTCAAAGTTGAAGAACACAGCTTTTGAGTATGCCGATATGTTGGAGATAATATCAAGCACTAATGTTGTTTTACCTGCACCGCTTTCCCCTGCAAACTGTATAAACGTTCCAGTTTCTATGCCTCCAAGTTTACCAATATAACGATCTTCGTCTGTTGCAAGTTCTGCGTCTATCTTATCAATTCCTACGGCATAGCGTGGAACGTGTGGCATAGATGCAACTCTACGCATTAACTCACGAGCTGATATGCTGTTGGTATTCTCTTCTTGATCTATCAGCTCCAAAATTTCAAGCTTACATTTGTGGAATTCTTTCTTTAAACGTAGCGTTTCCGTTGCGTCTTGTCGTTGTGTTGCGTTTTCTATTTGTTGCGCTAATTCGTGCGACTTTTGCTTTAGTTTTTCAAAATTAGACATTAAAATAAACTCCCTTGCACCGCTTCTAAGCGTTTGTTTGCTATCTTACAGAACTCTTCGTCTATCTCAGTACCGCAAAAATCAAGGCCTAAAGATTTAGCAACGATTCCAACTGTACCACTGCCCATAAATGGGTAGAATACACGGTCGCCTTTCTTGGTACTATTTTGTATCAATGCTTCGACGTATTGAATAGGCTTTTGTGAAATATGATATTTATCGCTTGTAGGCATAGTGACATTTAGGGCAGATGGTATTCCAAAATCATTAAGCCCCTTACTTCCACCCTTACGTGCAAAAATAGTAAACTCACAGTTTTTCATATAGTGCTGATTAGTAACCATATTGTTTTTAATCATTACTAAAATGTTATTGATAATAAAGCCCACCTTCTCCATTTCTTTCTGAATGTTTGCAAGGTGTACCGAATTAGTCATAATATAAATGTGTCCTGTATCGTCAAGAATACGAAATAAGTCAGGTAGATAATCGGACTCTGTAATATCATTATGATTAAACAATTTACCCTTATTAAATGCCTCTAAATGTTGCTTTTCTTTCCATCCAAAACCGATTTTAGTTTCACTATTACCGCCTCCGCTATTTATTAAATATGGAACATCTGAAAATATACATTGAAAGTAATTATCAGGAACACCACTCATAAATTCAAGAGCGCATACATTATGGATTTTATTTAGTTTGTCTTTCATTGCGCTATACATTGAACACATCCGCCTTCTTATTTTCTTTCAGCATTTTTAGATATGTCGTAATAAACAGATACCCACCTGCTGTTTGAGTGTTGATAGTTTGCCACTTGTTAAAATCCATCATAGACCGCTTGATAAGGCTATCAGAAACAGTTATTTCATCAATAAGGTATCTTTTCATGCGTAAATCGTTTATAGTGCTTATAATGGCTCTATGGAACGTATCTTGGAATAAATTAGTGTCAATAGCTATTGAGCTTATTTTTGCATCTTCTTCTTTTGTAAGGTTATGACTCCAAAGTAATGAAGAGATTATTGCTTGTTCAATTTGAATGTTCATGATACGCTCCATTCATCTTTAGCAATTACACCTAATTCTTTGACTACCCATTCAAGCTTTAAACTCTGCCATTCTTTATTTTCTATTAACAATTTAACATCATCTATCTTATAACCTGCGTTGATACATTCACGCATTGATTGAATTAATGTCTTAATTGGTGCAATTGTTTTAATTGGGTGCTTTATTTTTTTTCTTTGGGTGATAAACCACTTAGCTAATTCAATAGCTACACTACCAGCGTTTGTTTCTTTAGTAAATTCATCTATAAGCGAGTTGTCTATATTATTTTTATTCTTAGGTAATTGTTCTTTCTTAATAGGAAGGGATTTTCCCATGATGGGATTTTCCTGATTAGGCTTTTCCGTTTTTGGCTCATCATCTAAGTGATATGTACCAGTTCCATTACTATGTTTTTCATATTGAACATATCCGTATTGCTTTAACTCTTCAAGAGCTGATTGAATACTATCATGTCCATCTTTTTGTTGTGTTGCAATACTTCTTATTGTAAAGTTCCACCCATCAGACATTGAGAACATATAGCAAAATAATCCTTTTGCTTTAAATGAAATACGATCATCTCGTAAAAACTCATTAGACACAGACGTAAAGGGCTGTTGCCGTTTTTTTATAGTATTCATATTTGAATTCGGACGCTTAGAATTGATTATCTTTATAGTGTGAGTATGGCGCAGAGTTTCCAAGCTTTGCTACATTAAAACACTTTATAGGGGAGTAGTAGCAGGTGCTTGGAAACCTATTTACTTCCCTATAAAATATTAATAATGTTTATCGTATCCGCTATTATACACTAATAAATTTAAAAACCTAATCATTTGCCCTTCGATTTAACACGGACTTCCCGATTCACGCTAAGGGGATTAGGTAGATTGATATTATAGCGTTTTATTTATTTCAAGTCGATAACTCGCAAATTTTTTGATACCGACTTGTATAGTATCGGTGATAATTTTATGACCTAGTTTTCGTATATCAAAAATACGTGCTGACAACCTGAACACGCCAAAAAGTTGCAGCGCATCAATCGGTGTGATACTTTGACCGCTTTCGATGTGTGCTAGAATTTGCTTTGTTTGAGCTTCCATTATTGTTGCTCCTTGTTGTCTAATGCAATTGCTAATTCAACTAACGTTTTTTGATGCTTTGAAATTATTCTATTATGGTAATTTACAGCCCTATTATAAATGGTATCTATCATATTTTTAGTTTCATTTTTATTGGTGGAATATACAAACCAACTTCCATGAAAATAACCTTCCAATATAGTATTTTCTTCTGATTTTTTAAAAGCATTTCTCATAAATATACTTCCATCTAAGGACTTAAATGTTTTATCTGTTTCTTTACATTCAAGAACAAATTCTTTTATTGTCTCATGTGCAATTACAAAATATAAAGTAGCCATCTTTTCCCTCTATTTATTTATTTAGCTTGAAGTTATCAAGCGACTTGATTAGTTTTCTTCAAACACTTTGCAATCATCTTTTTTAAAGTGATAGCGATTGAAGCGTAACCTTCTTTGTCACGTAATTCCTCTAAAATCTCTTTGTCTTCCACATCTACTTGGATATGTGTCTGCTCTCTTTTATTTGCTTTCTTTGCCATGTAACCTCCTGAATTTATGAAAGTATAGTCCTGTTTAACTTAGTAATTGCTTAAGTTACTTTTATATCTTCTTTAAGCAAACATTAATATTGTTCATGCGATAATACGTTATTCAAAAAATGGAGGAAAAGATGAATACAGATGGAAACTTAGACGCTCTTAACAGATACGAGCGTGAGCAAGACAAAGCGTTCCTAATTTTAGAGCATGAACAAAACGAGTTTTATAAAGAGATTGAGCCATATATTAAAGGTTTAAATAGTGCAATGCTTTTTTTTGCCATAGATTCAGTAATGGATAAGCAAGCAATTTTAGAATATGTTAAAGAAACACTCGATGAGTTATTGGAGGTAAAGTGATGGATGAAGAAAATAAATTCATTGAGCTATTACAGCTTAATGTAAATGACAAGACTGAAAAGAAGAAAACTGGTAATACTCAATTAACTTATCTTTCATGGAGTTTTGCTTGGAGTGAATTCGTAAAGGTTTACCCACAAGCAACGTATGAGATTGTTAAAAATGAAAACGGTTTGCCATACTTTCACGATGATAGCGGTGCGATGGTTTATACTAAAGTAAAAGCAGGTGGCATTACTCACGAAATGTGGTTGCCTGTAATGGATGGTGCTAACAAAGCAATGAAAGCTACGTCATACGATTACAGCGTTAAAGGGTGGAACGGTGGAGCTGATACGGTTAAAACTGTTTTGGCTTACTCAATGTTCGATATTAATAAAACAGTAATGCGCTGTCTTGTTAAGAACTTAGCAATGTTTGGTCTTGGACTTTATATCTATGCAGGGGAGGACTTGCCAGAAGGCGAAGAACAGCCACAACCAAAAGCACAGCCACAACCAAAAGCACAGCCACAACAAACACCACAACGTAAAATTAACCAACTTGAAGGTGAGAACTTAAAAGAATTAGTTGATAAATATAGCGAAATTGAAAAGTTTTGTAGTGCATATAAGGTTTCCACAATTGGAGAGCTAACAGTTGCACAATATCAAGACGCAGTTAAGAAATTACAAGTAAAGGCGGCTAAAAATGCTAATTAAACAGTATATTACAAGCTTAGAGAAATGCGAACAAGGGGAGATTATTCCATTTTTGGATAGTCTTTGCGCTAAAAAAACAGCCTTTGCGGTAACTGATTATATCGGTACGGCACTTGATAATATCGACAGTGCCAAAGATCGTATCGCTAATGCTATCAAGCAACTGCAGGACGTAAAAAAAGGACTTGAACAACAAGAGGAGGTTATTAAGTGTGAAGTGGCAAAATGGCTTGTTGAAAATGGCATTGATAAAATTCAAGGGGATGTTATCAGTTCTATAACGGTATTCGATAAAGCACCAAAACAAGAAGTAATCATTGAAAATGAAGCGGTTATTGACGCTATTTATTGTAAGCTTGTAGCCGATAAAACAGCAATTAAGACGGCTATTAACAGCGGTGTTGATGTAATGGGCGCACGTTTAGAAGTCACGCACATTGAGCAGTCAATCAAGCTTAATAAGAAACGAGTTAAAAAAGTGGATGAGTTAGGTTTTTAATGACACGCTCACAACAGCAGAATAAACTTTACCACGAGTTATGCAGTCAATTAAAAACCCATAGTGTGATAAAGATTTATGATGGTAGATTTGAACAAGCAGGGATAAGCAATCCGATAGTGTTTCGACCCTCAGCGTTTAGCTACGATACGTTTCGTGAGCTTTGTAAGGGATGTGATATTTCATACCCTAAAGACGATCAAGGTCGCCCATTGTCGAGTACGAAAATAAATGTTAAACAGATGAATAGTCACATCATGTTTTTAGAATGTTTACTCTCAGAGTATTAAATAAAAAGGATAGGTTATGAGTGAAGAAAAAATAACGCTACTAAAAGCAGTAATTGAGGATTTAGTTTCAGACCTTTTTTATTACGATAGAAAAGAAGACGATGAGCTAACAGTAGAAGATATGAAAAATTTAAGTGATGATGAAAAGCGTATAATATGCGATACTTTTAATAAATGTGTAATGGAGGATATAAAATGAGTTTACCAAAAACAATCGGTCTATTTAGACTAACACGGGAAGCTGAACTTCGCTATACAGCAGATGGAAAGCCTATCCTAAAAATGGGATTAGCTGCAAGTGAGAAATTTGGCGATAAAGAAACGCAATGCTTTTTAGATGCCACAGTATTTGGAAAGATGGCGGAAACTATCAACCAATACGCAGGAGAAAAAGGAACACAGATTTTTTTAACCAGTAAGCTTCAAACAGAAACATGGGTCGATAAGGAAAGTGGGCAAAATCGCTCTAAGCAATCCATGATCGTTGAAAGCTTTGATTTTGTATCTAAGGCGAAAGGTGAAGGCAATACAGGCGTAAACGCCCCAGTTCATAACGAGCCAAGATCTACACCATACAATAAACCTCAACCAGTGCGAATGCCAGAAAACAATCTCCCAGAGATAGATATTAACGAGGATGAGATACCTTTCTAAAATAGTTAATTAGTTTACACTTTGTGTAAGCTATGTTTAAGCATTAAGAGATTATAATTACTACATAACAAAATAGGAATACAGCGATCGCTGACTCATCGGTTCCAAGATACGGGGGAACGCTATTTTGTTTATAAGCTTTAAAATAACCTATAATCAGAGTGTATATTATAATACCATCGGTTTATATACAGCGGGTCGCTACCGTGATGTTATGGGTTACTTTAGTGCTTACAAAAGTAAGACTAAGAGGAGAAAAGATGAATAAGGTACTAAGGCTTCTTAACGGACTATTACAGTACGATAAAACCATGACAGTTGCACAAGCGGCTCAATATTTGAAGGGGTTGAGATGACAAGTAATTTTGTATGTAATTATTGTAGAGGAACAGTATGTGAAGAAGCTCATACATTACCAATGTTAAATATACAAGGTAAAAAGAGTTGTGTAAAATGTAGATTACGTATAGAAAAAGCTTTAGAAAATTATGTATGTATTCCTAAAGGTGAGAATCGCCATACTGATGCTGATATATTGCATGAAATTATTGAGAATAGAAATGGGCAACGTAGAGCCATAGATCACGGATATAAAAATAATGAATGGGAAGATTGGAAGTTTTACCCAGTTTTTGAGTTTCGTATCAAACCATCTGAACCTATCTACGAATATATGATTTATGACAAAGATGGCAATACTACATGGGCTACTGAAGAGAAATTTACAACTCAAACTACTTATCCTTATATAGCAATGTCTACAAAAAGGGAGCTAGTACAGTCATGATACCTAAATACCAACGCAAAACAATAGGAGAGTTACAGCACGAATACTTAGCTCAACTATTAAAGTGTAATAAGGTTATGACAGTATCTCAAGCAATCTATCGCATTAGTGTGTTAAACCAATATACGGCAGGGCTGTATATCAATCTAAGGAGCTAAAAATGACAAACTTACAGAAGGCAATTAAATACTTAGAGCTTAACTCTTCATTGAGTTTTCACCACGTAGCTGGTAAATTTAAGGTAAACGTATCGGAACTGCAAACCGCATTGGCAAAGAGCCGTAAAGTAAAGCTATGACACGATGGAATAGTAGCGACACAGTAGCTTTAATTATTCTATTCATTATTGTATTTTTAGTGAATGGATTACCATATTTTAAAGGGTAAAAGATGAGCCAAATGCAGAAGACAATTGTGAGGACTTTATACTCACTACATGATATGAGAATAAGAGACATTGTAAGACTTGTTAAAAATAGTCATACAATCAAATAGGGGATATTATGGAAGGTTACAAAAGAAATATCCTCATAGCTCATTCAAGAGGATTGGAAATAGAGTATGGATTTGTTTGTGCAATAACCAATCCAAGTATGTGTCATTGGTTCAATCTACCAAAAGACCATGAGTTTGATTTTACAAGGTTTGTATATCAAATAGCAATAAAGGAAATAAGATGAAAGTATATACAGCCGAAGAACTAAAAGAAATTTTAACTCTTCATAAAAAGTGGTTAAATGATGAAGAGGATGGAGAAAGAGCTGACCTACGCTCTGCTGACCTACGCTCTGCTGACCTACGCTCTGCTGACCTACGCTCTGCTGACCTACGCTATGCTGTGGGTGAAATGCGCTTTATTAAATCACTTCAATGTGAAAAATATTTAATCACATACACATACAACTTTTTAAATATCGGTTGTCAATCACATTTAATTGAAGATTGGAAAAACTTTGATGATGATAAAATTAAAGATATGGATGGCGGGGCATTAGAATGGTGGGCTAAATGGAAGCCTATTATTATGCAAATTATTGAAATGTCACCCGCTGAACAATACGAAATTAAGGAAACAAGATGAGTTCTGCTCAAAAGATGGTTATTAGTGCGACCATTAAACTATATAACTGTGATGTTCGTCATGCCATAAAAATAGTTAAGGGGTTAGTATGACACGAAATGAAGCAAAGGAATATATTGACAACACATTTACTTTTTTAGCAATAAGTGATGCATATTCTACTATTGATCAAATCTATGATGATTTTGATTCACTGCTTTCAAAACTTGGAATGGATAGAGTATTACTTGAACAACGTATCGTAGAGTTAGAGAACAAAACTACACCATTCCTGACAATAATTGAGAATCAAGCACTAAGAGAGCGCATCAAAGAACTAGAATCACCTAAGACTTGTAATGGTTGTAAATATGACTCTTATGATTGGTTGACTGAGTGTAATAATTGTATTAGGAAAGCTTACGGAGACTGCTACGAACCAAAGGATAACTTATGAAACAAAATATAATCGTAGCGGTACTTTTCTTTTCAATAGTTGCCAATATCTTTTGCTTATCAGTAATAGCTATGCAAGATAATGATATTACAAACCTTGAAAAACATCAGGTAGTAGAATCGTCTGAGTGTGTTAATGGGGTAGAATATAAAACATTCAGCTTTAAGGACTTAGTTGTGTATGAACCTAAATATACTTCATGTAAGGATAGAAAATGAGCCTAAGTAAAGAAGATCGAGAAGAGTTTGCACGAGATAGTGAGATTGCACCATTTAACCCTTATAATTTTCAGGTGCGAAATAAAGAGGATAGAGGAGATGGTGGAGCAACGCACTATTACGAGCTACCACAAGGAGCGACAGAGCTTCGGCATATCATTAAGCATAAAAATATGGAACACGGTATAGGGGAGGCATTTTGTGCTTTGTACCGCCTAAATGATAATGGAGAGCGATTGCGTAATCTAAAAAAAGCTTTGTTTTATATACAATGCGAAATTGAATTTGAGGAGAACACATGAACCCACAATATAATCAATATCTTAAAGATATGAAACGCTTAAAAGCATCTCTTCCATACATGAGAGAGAAAGATTTTTGTGAGGCACATGGATTACAATATGGCGAAGAAGAAACGCAAATTTTTATTGCTAGAAAATCGTCAAGCGCAAAAGAGATAGAGCCAACTTTATCATCATACGTTAATTTAAAAGTAAAATAATGGGTAAATTTATAAGACTAGATGAGGCATCATACTTTTTGAACACAAGCACCTCAACCATGATGGTAACAGCTTGTAAGCTTAAAAAAGCTAATGGGGAATATCCATGCTGGTATAAGAGCGATGGAAAAGTAGGAGCTAGAAAATCATACATTGACATTGATTATATTTTAGGCATGAGAGAAAGAGAGCTTGAATTGTATAATTTATCGTGCGATTTATTTTATTTTATCATAGAAGAAATGAATATTAAACAATCACGCCTAGCCGTAATATTATCCAATAGTTCAGAGGTCTACAATAAACCTATGTCATGGAATAGCTTTTTGCAAGTAACTTTATTTTGTGAGCCTATGATGAAATTTAACGAAAGAGTTACTAGATTACAAGAATTTTATAGGATAGTAAGTAAAATGAAAGAAGAGTTTTTATGCAAAAAAGAAATTTAATCAGCATGGAAGATGCGCTATCACGGTATAGCCTCGTTGAGGATAGCCTATATAGCACTGTAAGCCTATTTAAGAAGAAATACGGATATTTACCTAAGTGGTATATCCAAGATGAATTTGATAGCGTTATGATTGATACAATCGAATATGAAAGGCTTGCTAATATTGAAAAACGAGCATGGCTTCAAAATACGAATGACATTTATTTTATTTTAACATACGATTTTAAATTGACCGATACGCAAATTGCTAGATTTTTAACACGTCATTCTAAAAAGTTTACTAATTTCGCTTCATGGTCTAGCTTCATAAGTAAGGCTTTGTTTTCTTTGCCTAGAGAATCGGTAATACAAAAGAAGTTTAGTATGAACCTTGAATTTTTAGTTACTGGTACATATTTAATAAAAATCTTATTGCAAGAAGAACATAGTAATGCTTATAACTTCTAAACAGATTAAAAATGATTTAGAATTTCGTTATAGTTGGATAAGTGCAAGGCTAAACAGTATGGCCGAGGAGGCTATGTATAACGGTTCAACTGCGTATCGTGTGGATAATTTAATAAATGGAATACAAAAATATACTTGCAATTGTCGTAATCCGAAACAAAAAATAGCATCAGAAAAAATGATGACTATTCTATTAGTGTATTTAAAAGAGTTATTGGTTGTCAACACCATGAAGTAAATCAGTCTTTTTTTCGCTACCTGATGAACTACCAAAAAAGAAGTTTAAAATAGTAGCCACAACCGTTCCAAGTAAAAACCCTATAATAGTATCGGCAAAGCGTAAGTTATGGGCAGGAATAGGCAAGAACGTAATGCACATAATATATATAAACGAAAAAATACTCCAACCTATTGCAAGATAGTATTTAAATTTCTTAGCATCCATTATGCGATCTCAATAGTGACTTTTTCTTTTATCGCTAAAGCGTGTTCAATTTTAGGATAAAGGCGTGATACTGCGACCTTAGATGATCCCACGAAATCATCGTCCATCGAATCGTTTAATGCTCCTACAATAATACATCCTTCGGTATCTCCTGAGTTATTACCAGCATGAATACGTACCCCTGTAAAGTTTGGCACATTTTCAAGCAATGGCATTACTTTGCCAAATCGTGTACTCATCGTCATTATTACATTATAAGTACCCTTTGGAATAGCTGTCTTATTTTGTATCTTAATGGCACGTACAGCGTCCTCAACAGTAAAGCACTCAAACTCTCCATCTATGTATAAACGCCCCTCTGTAAACTTACTGTTACCCATTTTTCTTACAAGTTTAATGTGCATTTTTACCCCTTTATAACTTAATAAGCCTCACCTAAATGAAGCCTATAAATTATTTCTTTGGTCGTACACTTCCTCCGTTACTTCTTCCTTGTGCCATTGTCAACCTCCTTTGTAAGATAAAATATCAATCCTATTGTAAATATACATTGGTCAAGTATAGAAATAATCTCATAATAATACAAATCAATGTCTAAAAAGAAGCAATACAAAAACCATGTTTGAATTGCAAGATATATAATTGATACTAAAATCATAAATTTATATTTCTTTATACTTTCCATTAGCGCTATTACCGCCCATAGCTTTACCCCAAAAAGAACTAAGTGCGTTGTTAATAACATAGATGAAATCATAATTGTTTTTCTCTACTCTGTAATACAGCTACTTGCATTTTTAAATCAATGATTGTATTTGATAACCATAGGATAGAAGCTACAATAATAGAGCCTGATATAGCCCAAAAAGCCTTAACCATCATTCCTACTCCTTGCGCCTTTCCGTTAATAGTGGCAAAAGTTTCATTAAGAGAATTTATAGCAGTAGTAAGTTTTTCTATTTGCTCATCTGTTTTATTGGCCGCTTCTCTTTCATGTATTCTATGCGCTTCTATTGTAGCCATGCTTTCACTTAGTTTTTGAACTTTATCCGATAACCCTCTAGTGGCACCGATATTTTGGCTAATCAATGTTTCTAGTCTTTTAATTTCGGATAAAGTATCACTCATTATATGCCTTGCTTTTTATTAATTTATTATAGCATTTATTTTGGTGATAAAACTATTCGCATTAGTATCATCGCTAAAAAAGCAACGCCTACGATTAGGTCTATGTTGGTAGTCATAACCATTCTACGCCTACAAACTCACGAGCGTCAGCAATACTATCACTTCCAAAATGTGCCTCACCGCCAAAGCGCACCCCTAGATACATTTCTTTAGCAATCATTAGAGATACCCCACGAGCCTTCAGAGCCTTATAGAAGTATTTGTCACACTCTTTACGGTTAAATATCTTTGAGGCGTAAAGAGCGTCATGTAAGCAACTCTCATAGGCGTAATCCATTGGACAGCCTATAACACTCCAAAGGCTACGAGGGATACTAGCCCCATCATAGATAAAACCTTTTTGTACGGTTATTAATATCTTTCCATCTTTAAACCCAAGCGGAGATAATAATTGGAACTTACCCCCTTTTAATGCTTCGATTCTAAGAGGAGAGATAAACATTACTGTGCGCTTGCCAATAAGAATAACGCATCAATTTCTGCATCTGTTTTTCCAAGTGCAGTAGCCATTGTAATAAAGCTAGGCCAATCTCTTCGGAATGTTAAGCGGTTTTTATAGTCATTAATTAGCAATTTATCCCCACTATTCATTACAGCATTATCAACTATTATATCTAAGTTACTAATAATAAGTGCAGCAAAAAACTGCGCTCTTGATACTTCTTTAGGCTTTAAAGCATCAGCAATAGCATCTAATTCAGCTTGTGTATATTTTGGTATTACTTCTTTACCATCATTTACCCATTCTATAACCTGAGCATAATCTGCATCAGTCGGTAATATAGTAATTAACCCATTCACCAAATACCCTAAATCTAAAGCTCTTACGTTTAAAATTTCCATTGTTTCCCCTTATTGTGCTATTTCTGTAATTGTAATTGAAGATAATAGTGTTCCTCCAAAAGCCGCTAACCCACCTAACCCATTAAAGGTTGTAGTACCTGCTGTACTAGCTCCAGATCTTACGTAAAATGTAGTTAAGCTCGTTGCCACTGCTGGAACGTGAACAGTCATACTGAGCTGTCTTGGTGTATTTGAAGAGGCATTATATTCATCAGTAGTTGCTATTGCGCCCGCTGTGGCATCTCTAAATAATGCCGCAATTTGGTAAGCAATAACAGATGAAGACCAAACCCCAGCAATATCAATTCTTAAAATACTATTTGCTTTTTTTGGTGTAAAAGCAAGAGTCATATATAAATCACCCTCTGTGATTTGTGGGATTGTATTATCTTGCGGAATCGTAGTTGTTCCAGTTGCAAGAGTTCCAGTTTGAAAATATGCTTCTTGTATAACGGTTCCTGCTGGCATATCAGAAAACAACAACACACCAATAGGTCTATATAGTGTGTCAAAATATGTTTTTAGCGTTGCCTTAACATTAAGCCACGAAAGCTTTTTAAGCACATTTAACGCGGCACTATCTACTATTCCAAATAAATCACCATCAACTGGAGTGGTCTTTGCAGTAGCTGAATTAATATCAGAAGCAAGTTTTGCGCTAAATTGCCCAAATGTTAAAGGCTGAAATGCGGTGGTAGCATCTGGTACAGTAGGGCTAGATGTAAATGTTTTAACATCTGCTATTGTTTCAGCTCCTGACTTATGAACTACATCATTAGCAACCCATTCCTGCCAATAAACAGTACCGCCAAGAATAGGGGTCTGCCCCGTATTAGCTTGTAACGCTGCGTATGTTCCTCCAAGATATGTGACCGTATCATTAATTTTATACGTAGTACTAATAAGCCATGTTCCTTTAGTTACAAAACCGACCCGACCTAGATTTAATGTTGGCATTTTTACCCCTTAGTATGTAATTATAAATTCCCCATCAACAAGTGATGGAAGTGAAGTTGCGCCGCTAGTATAAGATACTATTAGATCACCATCTGATAAAGAAAAATTAGCCCATTCCATATTTGCATAAGCAGCAGATATTAGAGAAGAGCTTAAAGCTGAGTTAGCAGATGATAAAGCACTTGAAGCAGATAGCGATGCACTTGACGCTGCGGTAGAAGCTGTTAATGCTGAGGCAGCTGCATTTGCTGCGTCAATGGCTACTTGTTGCGATACTGGTCCAACAGTTACATCATCCAAAACATAATCAGACGATAGGCGTGAGTAGATTAATACCCAATTTTTATCTTTAACCGTGATTGAATATGCACCGCTTGTAAAATCTGTATAAATTCTAGAAGGTGACCCATTTCTAATAGGATACCCAGAAGATGTGCGAATAGGTTGCAACGCTGGTTGAGTTAGCTCATTATCCCAATATACAGTTCTTGGATTTGTTTCTGGGTTAAGGTTATTAATGCCAATATAGACATAACCATCTTCAAGTGGTAGCCCATCTGAACCATAAAACGACAATATTGGCTGGCTGATTGTTTGATAACCTGCTGTTGGCATTATTTAACCTCCTTCTTGCTAGTGTCTAATTTTTTAAGATTTTCCGCAACTCTTGCTTTTATATTCTTTTCTTTTATATTATTAAGCAGTAATCTTAAACTACTCATAATAGGCGCAGGCATCCCGATTGTTCCAGATACTGCCATGTCCATAGCCGCTAGTATTGTTGCGGCTGTGTTGCTATAATTCACCGAGTTTGGTGGTGATGTAAAAGCATCCTTTGCAACATCATTTAAGATTCGTACTTGCTCTGCACCTTTTTGACCTAATACTAAATCAAGCTTCTTATTTTTATCAAGAGCTTTTACAACTCTATCTAATTGTGCTGGTGATATTATAGCATTTCCAGCCTCATCCCTTGAGATACCTTTAGTCGCTTCGTCTTTTATGTATCGTACCGTTGCGCCCTTTAGTTCATTCCAAGCCTGTACTCCTTCTCCACCGCCTTTTTGCAACAATGTTTTTAAGCGTGTAGCATCTTCTAATGAACTATTTAGGATTGCTTTACTAAATACATTTTCAGCAGCAATAGCCCGATCATCAGAACCTTTTTTAAGCCCTATTATATTTTTAACAAGGCTTGTGTTTTGGTAGTCTTTTGCTAGTTGCGCTCTAGCTTGTCTAGCTTTTTGGTATAAAGCTCCTCCGACTCCATCTGTTCCTTCATCAATAGCACCTTTCATAATAGCAGATTGTCGGATATTAGTTGGCTCAAAGTTTGTGGCATCATTTATTGATCTTCTTAATAATCCTACTGTTTTAAGTGGGACT
>Ga0316626_10000073_pt1 | contig 35249 bp, 32 predicted proteins | sample OWC_Aug_T1_C1_D5_FD_207656 | JGI IMG/M metagenome (GOLD analysis project Ga0316626, IMG submission 207656) | Wetland soil microbial communities from Old Woman Creek delta, Ohio, United States - OWC_Aug_T1_C1_D5_A | ecosystem: Environmental > Terrestrial > Soil > Wetlands | place: USA: Ohio...
TGACCCGCTCACGTCCTCGATGGCCGTGATCAGCGGATTCGTGGAGAGACCCTGGACGGAAGCCTCCCAGGCATTCTCCCCGGCGGCAGCCAACGCGAACGTCCCGCCCGCGCGCACTCTGCCCCCACCAATCGCAAGCGAAAGATCCTCGACCCGTACTGCCTGGCGGTCGGCCGCAAAGGCGGCGCCGACCTGATCCACCATCACGCCGAGCCACTGGACTCTCCGACCGCGGACGTCACCCGCAATGCTCGGCTCCGCCAGCGTGCCCGCGATCTGCGCCGACATGGTTAACGATCCGGCCACTGCCGGCAGAGGCATGCCCAGAACCAGCGCGCGCACCGCACCCGTGTCGGCGAGCTCGGCGCGGACCGCGCCGCTCAATCCGCCGTCGGCCGTGACGGCCAGGTCGCCGTGCACCTGGTTGGCCGTGCCCTGCAGCGCCGAGAGTTCGACCCGTCCGCCGGAACTTTGGTAACGTCCCGACGCAGACCAGGTCACGGGCACTGCCTCCCGCCCGTGTGCCAGACCAAACTCACCATCGCCGCGCGCATCAAGCGCCAAGGGGTCCAACGCGCCGCGCAGCCCGATGTGCCCCCGCGCGACGACCGCTGCCGCCTCTGGGGCGCCCGTCGCCGAGGCGGCAGGCCCGAGCCCGAAATTCCCGAAGTCCACGTCCAGCTCAAAGGGAAACGCCTCAGAGAGGGTCACCCCGCCACCGAACGTCAGCTCGCCACCGAGGCCCTCCAGCCGGCCGGAAGTCAGCTGGATCCGCCGCCCATGAAACTCGATCTCGCCGCGGAGATCACCCGCTGCGTGTTCTTCTATCATCAAGCCTGTCGCATCGACCGTCATCTTTCCATCGGGCTCGGCGAGCGACCCGGTCATCGTGCCGCCCAGTCGCAGTCGGCCGGTCACCGACGCAAAATGCTCCTCGAGAATGCGCAGGCGTTGGATCGCAAGATCGGCCTCAACCGTATGCCGCGGCGTCGCACCCTCCCGGCCGGTCGCGGTGATCGTGACATCCTCGCCCCGCACCTCCAGCTGCGCGATCACCCAGCCGCACTCCGCCTCCGCCGCGGTCAGACGGATACTGTCGAGGCTCAGCGTCTCTTGTTGTCGCTGCAGCCGCACCTGCTCGACCCGGATGGTGGCGCTGAGGCGCCGCGTCGACACCGGCGCCTCGACCGCTCCCGCCAACTGCTCAAAGGACACCGCGATTGGCTCGTCGCCCCCGACCACCACCAGCCGCGCACCGTTGATTTGCAGCCGGCGGATCTCGAACGGTGGCAGGACGCCCTCGACTGGCTCTCCGCTCGGCTCGTGAGCGAATTTCGTCGGATCGACGTCGATACGGTCCACGTCCACCTCCGCCACCGGCCGCAACTGGTGCAGGCTCGCACCGGGGATCAACCTCACCCGTGCGCTCGCGATCCGCAGCGCCCCGCCCCCCTCCGTGATCGCGACGTCTTTGACGTCTACCACTGGCGGAACCAGGGTCACCGTGAGAGCCCCAAGGCGCACCGGCATGTGGAGGCTCTGAGCCAGCCGCTGCTCCAACAGCGACCGCCCACGCTCGACCACCCAAGGCGCCGCGTACCACCAGATCGCCGCACCACCGGCCGCGAAACCGACCAACGCGAGAAACAGCCACCACCGTCTGCTCATCGTCACCCGGCCTGCGCCTCACCCATCATTCCATACCTGCACTGCTTCCGATTAGCCCCGATCCGGAAGGAATTCACCATCCGCAGCCCAAGAACATCGATCGTTCGCCTTGACCCTTCCGGTTGGACACACTAATTCGGGCGCTCAGGGAATCGAGTGAACCAGCAGAGCCACGACAAGTCGCCTTCCGGCCAACTTCCGAGCCACCCCTCCGCATCAGCGGGGTCGAGACGCCACTTCCACTGGGTGCAGCTGGCGTTTCTGCTCGGGGTCTTGGCGTTTGCGGCGTTGTTCGCCTTTGCCGACCTGCGTGAGCTCTGGCGTGTGCTGTCTCAGGCCGACCTCCGCCTGCTCCTGCTCTCCGCAGGCTGCGCCCTGTTGAGCTATGCGGCGATGTCCCGCTCGTACCAGGGGATCGCCACGGCAGCCGGGACGAAGGTGCCGTTCTGGGAGATGTTCAAGATCACGCTGGTCGCCAACACCGCCAACTACCTCGTCTCCACCGGCGGCCTGAGCGGCTTTGCCCTGCGCATGTACTTTCTGAACCGCCGCGCCATCGCGATGGGAACCGCCGTCATCATTTCGCTGGCGCAGACGTTTTTGACCAACGCGACCCTGCTCGGCTTCGTGCTGATCGGATTCCTCTATCTCTTCAGCACCCACACGCTCCACGGCTACGCGCTCGTCATCACCACGGTGCTGCTGGCCGGGTTCGTCGCGGCCGCGATCATCACCTTTTTCCTGTTGTTCCATGCCCGCTGGCGCCGCCGCACGCTCTTCTACCTGTCGCAAACGGCGCACTGGGTGATGCACCGCCTGATCCCGCACCGCACCCCACCCCGGACCCATATCTGGCGCTTTCAGTTCAACCTCAACCGCGGCATTCAGTTCCTGCTTTCGCGCAAGCATCAGATGATCGTGCCGTTGATCTACATCATTGCCGACTGGGTGTTCATGATTCTGACGCTCCATACGGCCTTTCTCGCCGTGCACTATCCCATCCGCCTCAGTTTCGTGATGGTCGGCTTCGCCGTGGGGATTGTGTTCTCCTTCGTATCGCTCATCCCCGGAGGACTCGGGATCATGGAAGGCTCGATGGCGACGATCTTCGCCAGCTTCGGCGTGCCGTTCGAAACCGCGGTCGTCGCCGTGCTGATCTTCCGCTTCTCGTATTACCTCCTCCCCTTGGTCGCCAGTCTCTTCTTTCACGGCATGTTCGCTCAGGGCCGGCAGGTCAGTGCCGAGCTCAGAGGCGGGCTTTCGCCGTACCAATAGATGACGCGGCCGGTTTGACCCGCTCGCGGCCCCGCCGCAACGGCTACGGCCGCGACGGCGCGCGGGGGTGGTGCCGCAGCGCCTCACGTGGCATCAACCGGCTGGCAATCGCCGCGCCAGAGTACAGTGGAACCAGCCAGAACACGGCCTCCAGCAACCCACGCGGCAGGAGGCGAATTCCGAGCGTCTCGTTACCGACCAGAATGCCGATGAGCGCGTAGTTGAGGACACCGCCGATGTGTCCAATTCGGCTGCCGATCAGGCGCACCCACGCGCTTGCTTCGCGCTGTCGCCACGAATCACCGACGTATACAACGAACGCGCCGACGACCGACGCCGGCACCCACCACGGGATGATTCCGAGCCACCAATACAGACTCAGGGAAGCGACCACGAAGCAGATGTCACTGGCGTGGTCGAGCAGACGCCCGGCATCGCTCGCCGAACGCAAGGCGCGCGCGAGCTGGCCGTCAAGGAAGTCACTGCCGGCAATCACCGCAAAGAGGCCGGCCGACAACAGGGCATGGCCTCGTACACCGGCGGTTGCGACAGACCACAAGAACACCGGCGTGAGCAGTACCCGTAGCGCCGTCACCGCGTTTGCGGCGTGGCGTCTCATCTCTTCCTCCCCTCAGGCACGACGCCATTCTATGGACTGGCGGTTAAGGACTCCAGCGCTCGCTTTGCGCCGACCGCCCGGCGCCCGCCTCGGATTGTGCTGGGGCCATTCGGGGAGCATCCGGCGCGGGTGTTGGTCGTCTTGGATCGCGGCCCGTGATTCGGCTAGATTGCCGCCACTATGCAAGGTGCTCTGATCCGGTGGATCATCAACGCCCTGGCCCTGTGGCTAACGAGCGGGGTGATCAGCGGCATCCACGTCGACGGCGTCGGCGCGCTCCTCGTTGCCGCGCTGGTGCTCGGCATTCTCAACGCTTGCTGATCGTTACCCTCCCGATCAACCTGCTCAGCCTCGGGATCTTCACCTTCGTGATCAACGGCGCCATGCTGGAGCTGACTGCGGCCGTCGTCGCCGGCTTTCACGTCGAGGGCTTCTGGTCGGCCGTGATCGGTGCCCTGCTGCTGAGCTGCTTCAGTTTTCTGCTGAACGTCTTCGTCGCCGACAACGGTCGCATCGAATACATTTACGTCGAGCACCGGCGGCTCTGAAGGTCACTGAGTAATTGAGGGATTTCGTGATTGACGGGTTGGGGAATTGCGACGCTTGCAATCGCTCGATCACACCACTGAATCGCTCAATAAGAAAAGCCCCGGTAGCCTGAAGCCCGCCGGTGATTTGCGGGAGCTACCGGGGCCGATGGCGCCTGGGGGCCCAGGCGGAATCGTCTCGCGTGGCGCACCGCTGTGCGCCGCACCGCTCGGGTCAGTGTTCGTCCGTGTGTCGACCTCCGCTGGCGAACTCCGTCGCCGCGGCCACGCGGTGAACGGTTGGCTGCCGAGACCGGTGTTTCACGAGGTCGAGAACGGCCTAGGGGGCCGCCACCTCACAGGTCACCGAAGGAAATCTCTTCACTGGACCACCTCCTTTCGCGGCGCCCACACTCCAGCAGCGGGTCCCACCCCGCCTCGCGGAACGCCCGACCGCCTTTTGCCGTCGCCCCGCCCGGCTCATCGCCCGTGCTCCCTGTGAGCCACGCGCGACCGTGGAGCCTGTGTCTGCTCGAGCCGGCAACATGCCTCTTCATACCACCGGCGCGGTGGGCCGGTCTACAAGAATCTCACCGCAGACCGCAGACCCTACGCACCGCGGCGGCGTAATATTTGCTCGGCGACTTCAGTCGCGGTAACCGTCGCGGAGAAGCGTCAGCAGCCGACGCAGAACGTGCGGCGCCCACGCTTCCCGAACCCCTGACAGCGCGTCACCTGGCCTGGTATATGGGAAGTGTGACCGCCGATCACGCAATGCCGCAACTTTACCGCCTCGTCCGTCCGCTGCTCTTCAAGCTCGATCCCGAGTTGGCGCATCGCCTCGCCTTTGCCGTACTGAGGGTCGCCGAGTTCGTTCTGGAACGGACCGGTACGCGGGCCGGAGCGCAGGATCCCGCGCTGACGCAGAAGTTGTGGGGGGCGGCTTTCCCCAACCCGATTGGCCTCGCGGCGGGATTCGACAAGAACGCCGAGCTCCCGCACGTGTGGGCCGCCCTCGGGTTCGGTTTCGCCGAGCTTGGAACCGTGACGGCGCAGTCGCAAGCGGGTAATCCGAAGCCTCGCCTCTTTCGCCTGACAGCGGACCAAGCCCTCATCAACCAGATGGGGTTCAACAACCACGGCGCGGCGGCCATCGCGGCTGCACTCCGGGCGCGCCTGCGCCGCCGCCCGCGCATACCGCTTGGCCTCAACCTCGGGAAGTCGCGCGTCACCCCGCTCGACCGGGCATCTGACGACTATCTGGCGAGCTTCCGCGTCCTTGCTCCGTTCGCCGACTACGTTGCCGTCAACATCAGCTCTCCCAACACGCCCGGCCTCCGCGATCTCCAGTCGGCGACGCAGCTCGAGCCGCTGCTCGCTGCCCTGCAGGAGGAGAACTTCCTGCTCGCACAAACGTCCGGCACACCGCTCCGACCGCTGTTGATCAAGGTATCTCCCGATCTCTCCGAACCCGACCTTCACGCCGTTGTCTCCGTCGCCCAGCGTTGCCACATCGCGGGCCTCATTGCGACCAACACCACCACGGACCGGTCCTCGCTCCGGACGCGCGGCCGGCTGGCGACGCAGGAAGGCGGGCTGAGCGGAATGCCCTTACGCCAGCGCTCGACCGAGGTGATTCGTCTGCTCCATCGGACCGCAGGCGGCCGTCTCCCGATCATCGGGGTGGGCGGCGTCTTCACCCCTGAGGACGTCTACGAGAAGATCCGTGCCGGCGCCTCATTGATCCAGGTCTACACCGGTTTCGTCTACGAGGGGCCCCACCTGCCGCGCGTCCTCGCTGTCGGTCTGCGCCGTCTCTTGCTTCGTGACGGCATCACGAACATCCACCATGCGGTTGGACGGGATGCCTGACCTCTTTCGCCAAACGCAGATGCGCGCAGGCCCGCCGCTGCTCGCCGCTTGCCAAGGCTGCACTGCAGACGTAGGCTCGTCGTGGTCGGACACGATACCCGGCCACCCGATTCCGTGACGTCAACCAGGACGCTTACTCGCAATGAGGCGAACATGACTCAACTTCAAGCAGCCCGAGAGGGCTTGATCACCAACGAGATGCGGCGCGTCGCGCGCAGAGAAAATGTCACCCCCGAGTTCCTTCGCGACGAAGTCGCGCGGGGGCGACTCGTGATTCCCGCCAATATCCGCCATCTGTACGGCAGCGGCGGGCAGCCGCCGGCCATGGGCAATGGCCACCCCTCCGCCCGTACCTATCCGGACGCCCCCGTCGGGCATCCGGGCGGCGCGGCGCGCGCACCGTACTGGGTGAATCAGACTGTTGCCCAGCGCTGGCAGATGATCAACGACCCGGACTACTGCCGTGGCGAGCGTGTCCCGAAGCGCCTCGACCCCACCGGCATCGGGCGCATGATCACCACGAAGATCAATGCCAACATCGGCGCGTCGCCGGTCAGCAGCGGCACCCAGGAAGAGGTCGAGAAAGTGCAGTGGGCACAGAGGTACGGCGCCGATACAGCGATGGATCTGTCCACCGGCGGCAACCTGCACGAATGCCGTCAGGCGATCATCGATCACAGTACGATTCCGATCGGCACCGTACCGATCTACAGCATGATTATCGGCCGCCGGATCGAAGACCTGACCTACGATCTCATTCTGAAGGAAATCGAGCGCCAAGCCCAGCAAGGCGTCGACTACTTCACGATTCACGCGGGCGTCCTCAAGGAACACCTGCATCTGATCCGGCCACGCATCACCGGCATCGTCTCGCGCGGCGGCTCGCTGCTGGCGAAGTGGATGATCCACCACGACCGCCAGAATCCGATGTATGAGATGTTCGACGAGATCAGCGCGATCATGCGCGAGTACGACGTGACGTATTCGCTCGGCGATGGGCTCCGCCCCGGTTGTCTGGCCGACGCCTCGGATCCGGCGCAGCTCGCCGAGCTGCACACCCTCGCGGAACTCGTGCACCGCGCCCGCGACGTGGGAGTGCAGGTCATGGTCGAGGGACCCGGACACGTCCCCCTCGATCAGATCGCCTTCAACATGCAGCTGCAACAACGGCTGTGTGACGACGCGCCCTTCTACGTGCTCGGGCCCCTGGTCACCGATGTGTTTCCTGGCTACGACCACATCACGAGCGCGATCGGTGCCACCGAAGCGGCGCGTGCGGGTGCGGCCATGCTCTGTTACGTCACGCCGAAGGAACACGTCGGCCTGCCCAAAGCCGAGGACGTCAAGGCCGGCTGTATCGCGTACAAGATCGCCGCGCATGCCGGCGACATCGCGCGCGGCATCCCCCGCGTGCGGCAGTGGGACGACGACCTGTCACGTGCCCGCGCCGCCCTCAACTGGCCGAAGCAGTTTGAGCTGGGATTCGACGGCGAGACCGCTCGCGCCCTGCATGACGAGGATCTCGAGGTGGACACGGATTTCTGCGCCATGTGCGGCCACGACTGGTGCAGCATGCGCATCTCGAAGGAGATCGTCGACTTCACCAGCGGCAAGGATCCGGACTTCCAACCGACGCGAAACGCCGCGCGGAGCCCCGGCTTGGGAAGCGAAGGACAAACCCTCCTGGAGCAGCGTCGCCGCCGGCTGCCCATGTTTGCGGGAAAACACGCCTGCCACAGCGACCATGTACCGGATGAGGAGGAAGCCAAGCGCGTGCAGGGGATCTCCACTCTCCCGCTGGGAGAGGAGTAGAGGCGCGGACGTCATCATTTCCGGTGAGAGCCACACGGGCTAAGGACCGTTGACCCGCGACCAGGAACGCGCCGGTCTGCTGTTCGCGGGGCTCTGTGCGCTCAACGGCGCCTTTGTCCCGGCGCTGGCCAAGCTGACCACCAACCGCGCAGACCCGTTCTCGGTTGCCGCCATCACGACGCTGTTCGCCGGTGCCGCCGCCCTCGTCGCGCTCGCGCTGCGCGGTGAAGTCGCATCCCTCTTCCAGCGTGCTACCAGACCGCGCCTGCTGGCCATCGGCGCCCTGGGCACCGCGACCGCGTTCCTGCTCTTCTACTCCGGCGCGCGGCGGTCGACGGCCATTGAAACCGCGCTCTGCCTGCAAATCGAGCCCGCCTACTCCCTCATGGCGGCGTGGCTCGCGCTCGGCCACCGTCCGACACGCCGACGCCTGCTGGCCATTGGCGCGATCCTGGCGGGGATCACGCTGGCCGTTGGCGGCCGTCGTCTCGCCCCATCCAGCGGCATCTGGTTGCTGCTGGCAACGCCGGCATGCTGGCAGATCTCGCATCTCATCGTCCTGCGCGGGCTGAGGGGCATCACCCCGGCCGTGCTCACAGGTGCCCGCTACGTCTACGGCGGCATTCTGCTCAGTTTGTTTTGGGCCGCCAGCGGCGCCATGGCCACCCTCCCGCCGCTACCGGATGTCGTTTCCCTACTTCCGCTGCTCGCGCTCCAGGGCCTGGTCTCGACCTATCTGGGGACGCTGCTGTGGTACCAGGCGATCATCCGTCTCGATCTGGTGCGCGCCACCGCGATTGTCGTACCGTCCATACCGGTCCTCTCGCTGGCCGTGACGTTTGTCCTGGTCGGCGAGGTGCCGTCCACCGAGCAGTGGATCGGCACTGCGCTCACCGCCGGCGGAGTGCTCGCCTTCGCCACCGCGCCACACGCGGTCCCAGCAACGAACGGTACGTCGTGAGCGATGTGCTTCGGTGGCCGGCCCCGATCGTCGCCATCCACACCGCATCCGTTCGCACCGCATCCGTTCGCCTTGTCTCCGAAGGGTTCGACCTGGTAACGACTTGCTGGCAGGCAACGTGGGAAGGAGTTGATCATGGAGTTTGGCATCGTGATGTTCGCGACGGACTACGCGGTTCGCCCTGATGATCTGGCGCGTGCGGTCGAGGAGCGTGAGTTCGAGTCGCTCTTCTTCCCCGAGCACACGCACATTCCGACGAGCCGCCGCAGCCCCTGGCCCGGCGGTGCCGAACTCCCGAGGGAATACTGGCACACGCACGATCTGTTCGTCGCGTTGGCGATCGCCGCCGCGGTGACCACGCGAATCAAGATCGGCAGTGGAATCTGCCTGGTGGTCGAGCGCGATCCAATAACGCTGGCCAAGGAGGTGGCGACGCTCGACACCCTGTCGAACGGGCGATTTCTCCTCGGAATCGGCGGTGGATGGAATGCGGAAGAGATGGAAAATCACGGGACCGACTTCAAGACCCGATGGAAGCTCCTTCGCGAACGCATCGAGGCCATGAAAGTGATCTGGACGCGCGACGAAGCGGAGTACCATGGCGAGCTGGTCGACTTCGATCCCATCTGGTCGTGGCCAAAGCCGGCGCAGCAGCCGCACCCACCGATCTATCTCGGCGGTCACGGGCCGAAGGCACGACAGCGCGTGATCAACTACTGCGACGGCTGGATGCCAATCCCGCTTCGCGCCGGCGACCTTGAACAGGAAATCGCCGCGCTCCATGAGCAAGCTCGGAACGCGGGTCGGGATCCGAAGACGGTGACCATCAGCGTGTATGGCGCGCCCGCAGATCTCAAGGCCCTGCACGCGTACGCGACCGCCGGCGTTCACCGGGCAATCTTTGCCGTGCCCTCAGTCGAGACGCACAACGTGCTCCCACTGCTGGATCGCTACGCTGGGACCATGCGCCAATTTCGCGCCGGGTAGCCGCGCAGCGCCATCCCGGAAGCTGTTCGGATCGTTTCCTCCCCCGTTGCCAATTCTGGAAACGGGGGAGAGTGAGGGGGGGGGCAGAATTCTTGGGCGAACTTCTGACTCACCGCACTAGCGGCGATGGCCACCGCCGCCGTGGCCGCGTCGGAATCCTCCTCCGCCTCCACCACCGCCCCCGCCTTCCCCTTCGCGGCTGCGCGCTTCGCTGATTCGCAGCGGCCGTCCCTTGAATTCCTTCCCGTCGAGCTGCTCGATCGCCTGCCGAGCCGCGTCGTCGGATTTCATCTCGACGAAGCCGAATCCGCGCGAGCGTCCGGTTTCCCGGTCGCGGATGATGCGCACGGACTCGACCTCCCCCATCGGCGAAAAGAAATCGCGCAACTCATCATCCGTGGCGTTGAACGCTAGATTCCCAACATACAGTTTCTGACCCATGGGACTCCCTCGATCTGTCGGGGTATCAACGGCGGCTGTGCGCTCATCGGCGCCCGGTGAAGCACCGTCACGGGGAACCGACCGCTGCGGATACCGGCGTGCGGCCTCTTTGCGTCTGGACTACGCAAGGCGGCTACTCTCGGCACCAGCCTTTAGCATTGACCCGCCGAGGTGCGCAAACGGTTTCCGGGGTGCCGATTGGGGGTGGCGACGGATGGCCTCGTCACCCGCCCATGCCGCTCTTTCTCTGAAGCAATTGGAAACCTCTCCCGCTTTTCGCTAGGTAGGGCGTCACGCATGACCGCGGATGGCGACCAACTCCCGGCGGCGGACGAATCGTTCGCCGCCTTCGTGATGGAAAGACCTTTCCATTACCTCTGGGGGCTGCTGGCGGACATACTGATCTTCCTCTACACGATCGTCGTCGGCTCGATCGCCATCCTTGCCGTCCTCATCAGCCGACGCAGCCGCCCGCTCGACGTCCTGGCGCGGCTGTGGTGCAAACTGATCGTGTGGACCTGTGGCATCAAGGTCACCGTCGACGGTCTCCATCACGTTCGACCCGGCCAGAGCTACATCATCATGAGCAATCATCTCAGCAACTTCGACATCTGGTGCACGTATGCGTGCGTACCGCTCAACATCCGATTCGTGGCGAAGAAGGAGTTGCTGCGCATTCCGGTCTTCGGTCAGGCCCTCGCGGTCAGCGATCACATCGTCATCGACCGCCAGAATCCAGAAGAGGCCATCAAGATCATCAACGCCGCCGCGGCGCGTTCGCGGGAGGGCATCTGCATCCTGTTCTATGGGGAGGGGACTCGGAGCCCGGACGGCCAGGTCCATGCGTTCAAGAAGGGCGGGGTCGTATTGGCCTTGCGCACCGGACTGCCGATCGTTCCGTTGAGCATCAGCGGCACGCGTAAGTTCTTGCCCAAGCGCTCCGTCGTCATTCGGCCTGGCGGGCGGGTGCGGATCGTCATCGACGTGCCCATCCCGACGACAGGGGTTCCCCTCGCTGCCCGCGACGAACTGACGGACCAGGTCCGCAACATCATCATCAAGAACTACGAAGAGCACTACTGAGCCGGCGTGCCGGACGCTGCCGATCGCGGATCGTCAGCGACGGCGAGACGATTGAGACGCGAGAGCCAGTGGACGACCTGCGGTTGGGGGAACCGCGCCCCCGCCTTCCTTTTTCGCTGCCCTTTGGTTAAGTCCGCTCTATGGCCGCTGCCATCACCGTCGGGCAACTCAGCAAGCGGTTCGGTCGCACGCGCGCGCTCGAGGACCTCAACCTGAGGATCGACGCGGGAGCGGCGGTGGCGCTGTTCGGACCCAACGGGGCCGGCAAGACCACGTTTCTCCGAATCTGCGCCACGCTGCTCCGGCCCACCGGCGGCTCGGTCCAACTGTTCGGCATCGATGCCGTGCACGAGGGCGCCGCGATCCGGCGTCGCCTTGGCTTCCTCGGTCACGAGAGCTTTCTGTACCCAGACCTCAGCCCGACCGAAAACCTCATCTTCTACGCGCGTTTGTTCCACCTGCGCGATCAGGTGGCCCGGGTGGACGCGCTGATCCAGCGTCTCGATCTCGTTGGCTGGGCGCACCGGCCAGTGCGCACGCTCTCCCGCGGCCTCATCCAGCGCTGCTCGCTGGCGCGCGCGCTGCTGCATGAGCCCGACCTGATCCTGCTCGATGAACCCTTTTCCGGGCTCGATGTGCATGCGGCGGCGGCACTGCACGATGTGCTGGCCGAGGCCCATCGACAAGGCACCACCATCGTGATGAGCACGCACAGCCTTCAGCGCGGCTTCGACCTCTGCTCCTCGGCCGTCGTGCTGGTGCGGGGGCAGCTGGCCTGGCACGGATCCATCGCCTCGGTCGATCAGGACCAGTTCGTGGCCCGTTATCATCATCTGACCCACCAGCCGGCCGCGGCCCGCATGGCCCCTTGACGAGGCACCGGTTCGATGTTTGCCCTCCTCTGGAAAGACCTGCTGATCGAACTGCGGACCAAGGAGACACTCGCGTCGCTCCTCATGCTCGGGCTGCTCATTCTCCTCATCCTCAGCTTCGCATTCGACCCAACCAGCGAGCTGCGTCAGGCCGCCGCACCTGGCGTGCTCTGGGTGGCCGTGATCTTCGCCGGTGTCCTCGGCATCAACCGCTCGCTCCTCCACGAGCGCGAGAATGACTGTTTACACGGGCTGCTGTTGGCGCCGATCGACCGCGGCACCATTTACCTGGCGAAGACGATCGCGAATTTTCTCTTCATGATCGCCGCGGACCTCATCGTGGTTCCCGCTTTCATCTTCTTCTTCAATCTCCCGCTCTGGACCACTGTCGTCCGCTTGGTCCCGGTACTTTTCCTCGGCCTGCTCGGCTTCGCCGCCATTGGGACGCTGTTCGCCGCCATTTCGCTGCGCACGCGGGCGCGCGAGGTGATGCTGCCGCTCCTCATCCTCCCTCTCGCCAGCCCCCTGGTCATCGCCAGCGTCCAGGCCAGCGGCGTCCTGCTCAACGACAATCCCCTGCACACCGTGGCGCACTGGCTCAATCTCCTCGTCGCATTCGACGTTGTCTTCCTGGTTGTAGGCTGGCTCGCCTTCGAATATGCTGTCAGCGACTGAGGAGCCCCTTACCGATCAGCGCTCAGCGATTGGCGATCGCGCGAGGATCGCGCATTCCTGCTGGCGCCGGGACCGTCGCTGCCCGTTGCTGATCACTGACTACTGATTACTGATTCCCAACTGCCGAGAGCCACCGTATGGACAAGCGATTCGCCTCGAACGTCATCGACGCCGTTCTCCCAGCCGTGACGCTGGCGGCAATGCTCGCCGCAATCTATGCCGTCTTCGTGTACGTCCCCACCGACACGTTCCAGGGGCCCGTTCAACGAGTCTTCTACGTCCACATGGCCATGTGGCTTCCCACCTTCACCGCGTTTGGCCTCGTGGCAGTCGCAAGCGTCCTCTATCTCTGGCGTGGCCAGCGCGTGTGGGACCGACTTGGCCGTTCCGCCGCGGAAGTTGGTCTGCTCTTCTGCTCGCTCGGCCTGATAACCGGCTCGATCTGGGCGCGGCCGATCTGGGGAACCTGGTGGACGTGGGATCCCCGCCTCACGTTGACCCTGGTCCTGTGGATGATCTACGCCACGTACCTGTTGCTCCGCAATCTCAGCACCGACCCGAATCAGGGATCGACGTTTGCGGCGATTCTCGGTGTTTCCGGGGTCGTGGATCTGTTCTTGATCTATAAAGCCGTCTACTGGTGGCGTGGCATTCATCCGGCGGTCCTCGTCAATCGGCAAGGCGGCTCGGGCCTCGAGGATCCGCGTATGAAACTGACCCTGCTGGTCTGCCTGCTCGGCTTCTTCCTATTGTCGGCCTGGCTGCTGCGTCTGCGAATGCGTGGCGCGCGTTTGCAGGACACGGTCGACGACCTGCGCGAGTTGCTCACCCAACATTCCTGATCAGAGGTAGTAATGCATCTGTCGTTTCTTTTTGCCGCTTATACCGTCGTCTGGGTCGGGCTGTTCATCTACATCATCAGCCTATCCAGGCGCAGCCGTGCGCTCGAGCGGGAAGTGGAAGAGCTGCGCGCGTTGCTGGCGAAACGTCAGTAGCGCCCCGCCCGACCCGCCGGGGTCACCGCCCCTGCCGCCGCGCCGCCAGCACCGTCTCGGTCGCCGGCAGCGAGACGCTGCCGGAGTCTATCAGCGGCGTCAGCATCTCGATGTCCGCGGGTTCGTCGATGTCGAAGTACGGCTCGAAGACGTGCACCGAGAGACGCAACGCTTCGGCTCGCTGGCAAGTGTCCCAGAACACGGCGTCCGTCCCCATCGGGATGCCAGTGAAAAGGTCGTGTACGGCGCGAAGTCCGACCAGACAGTAGCCGCCATCACGCGTCGGGACGAATGTCGCATCGTGCTGAACAAGGGCGCGGAATGCCGCCGTCAGCGTCGACACCGACAGATGAGGGGCATCCGCGCCGATCATCACCACGCGGTGCGCGCCGCGGGCGAACAGGGTCTGAAAGCAGTGGAGCATGCGCTCTCCCAGATCATTCCCCTGCTGATCGATGCAGGCCGCCGTCGTGCCCACGATCGCGGACAGGTCCGCTCCCGGCGGGTCGACCGCCCACAGCAGTTGCCAGTCCGTGCTCGTGAACCGTGCGCTGATGTCGACCAGGAACGCGCGGTAGAGCGCACTGGCAAGCTCCGCCCCGACGTGCTGCGCCAAGCGGGTCTTCACGGCTCCTGGCGTTGGGTACTTCGCCATCACCACCAGGACATCGCCGGACGTTGGCATACGGTCGTCTCTTAGCCTCGACGCGCCACAGTGTACACGGATGAACCCGGACGAGAGGAGGCCTGTCGGGGCCACCCGCGCAGTCGCAACCGGTGAAACGCGCGTTCTGCATTGACGGCCAGCGCCGCCCAGGTATGCTGAGTCAATGGCCAACGATCATGCCTTCCTGCGCGCCTGTCGCCGTGAACCCGTGCCTTACACACCGGTATGGCTCATGCGGCAGGCGGGCCGTTACATGGCGGAGTATCGCGCGGTGCGCGAGCGTTTCGGCTTTCTCGAGCTCTGCCACAACCCGGAGGCGGCCGCGGAGGTCACGGTGACGGCCGTTGATCGCCTTGGCGTCGATGCCGCCATCATCTTCGCCGACATCCTGCTCCTGCTCGAACCGCTTGGTGTCGGCTTGGAGTTCACCAAAGGTGACGGTCCGGTCATCCACCGGCCGGTACGGACGCCCGAGGACGTCGCGCGCCTCAGCGCCTACGACACGGCCGACGCGCTGAGCTTCATGTACGAGGCCGTGCGGCTGACCCGACGGGCGTTGGCGGGGCGGGTGCCGCTGATTGGCTTTTCCGGTGCCCCCTTCACGCTGGCGTCGTACCTGATCGAGGGAGGCGGCTCTCGCCATTACGTCCACACCAAGGCGCTGATGTACCGGCATCCGGACGCCTGGGACGATCTCCTGTCGTTGCTCGCCCAGCTCGTGAATGCCTACCTGAAGAACCAGGTCGCCGCCGGCGCCGAGGCCGTGCAGCTCTTTGACAGCTGGGTGGGTTGCCTAAGCCCAGCAGACTATCGCCGGTACGTGCTGCCGCACACCCGCGCAGCCATTGCCGGCCTCGCCCCCGAAACCCCCGTGATTCACTTTGGAACCGAGACCGTCGGCTTGCTGAGCGCCATCCGCGAGACTGGAGCGAGCGTGATCGGAGTCGACTGGCGCATCGACCTCGACGACGCCTGGTCGCGCATCGGCCATGACACGGCCATCCAGGGCAATCTCGATCCGGTCGTCCTGTTCGCACCACCGGCCGAGATTCGCCGGCGTGTCAAGGACATCCTCGACCGTGCCGCCGGGCGTCCCGGCCACATCTTCAACCTCGGCCACGGCGTTCTGCCGCAAACCCCGGTCGACCACGCCTGCGCGTTGGTGGACACGGTGCACGAGCTCAGCAGGCGATGAGAATAGTCAACAGTTCACAGTTGAGAGTCGAGAGTCGACACCGGGCCTCTCACTTCCAACTCTCAACTTCCAACTGTCAACTCTCGACTCTCAACTCTTAACTCTCGACTCCCATGTACGATGCCGTGCTGCTGATCGCCTTTGGCGGCCCCACCAGGATGGAGGACGTCCGCCCCTTTCTGGCCAACGTCCTGCGCGGCCGGCCCGTGCCGCCGGAGCGTGTCGAAAGCGTGGTGCACCACTACGAGCTCATCGGCGGCCGGTCGCCGCTCAACGAGTTGACCTTTCGGCAGGCCGACGCGCTGAGGGTCTTGCTGAAGGCGGAGGGGCCCGCATTGCCCGTTTACGTCGGGATGAGGAACTGGCATCCTTTTCTGAGGGAGACCCTCACCGAGATGCATCAAGCCGGGATTCGCCGGGCGCTCGGATTCATCCTTTCCGCGCAGCAGAACGAGGCGGGTTGGGAGCGGTACCGGCAGAGCGTCGAGGACGCGCGCGGTGAACTCGGGGCCGCCACCCCGGCTGTCGACTACGTCGGCGGCTGGCACGCCCACCCGCTCTTCATCGAAGCCGCCGCCAGCCGAGTTGCGGATGCGCTACGGGAAATCCCCGCCGACCGCCGCGCGGCGATGCGGCTGGTTTTCACCGCCCACAGCATCCCCACCGCCATGGCGTCCGCGTCCCCCTATGTCAGCCAGCTGCTCGAGGGAGCTGCCGGCGTCGCGGCGCGGGTCGGCGTGGACGACTACGTACTCGCGTATCAGAGCCGCAGCGGCAGCCCGCGTGAGCCGTGGCTGGAACCCGACATCGGCGACCTCATCCGTTCCGAAGCCGAACGTGGGACGCGGGCGCTGGTTGTGGTACCGATCGGCTTCATTTGCGATCATGTTGAAGTCCTGTACGATCTCGACATCGAGGCCAGAGCCATTGCCGAATCGCTCGACATCACGTTCATCCGCGCCAAGACCGTCAACGACCACCCCGCCTTCATCCGCATGATGGCCGACGTCATCCGCACGCATGTCGCTCGAGGGTAACACCGTCGCGACACCGCCGCGCCTCGCTGTCGTTGGCGGCGGCATTGCCGGTCTGGCCGCGGCCCATCGCGTGCTCGAGCTGAGCCACGAACGCCAGCGGGTCATCGACATCAGCCTCTTTGAAGCTGGCGGACGCCTGGGGGGGAGCATTGCCACCGAGCGTGTCGACGGTTTCTTGATCGAATCTGGCCCTGACGCCTTCCTCTCCGAGAAGCCGTGGGCACTCGCGCTGTGCAAGCGTCTCGGAGTCACCGACCAGCTCATCGGCACCCGGGAGGAATTTCGCCGCACCTACGTGGTCCACGCCGGGAAGCTGCACTCGCTTCCCGACGGATTTCTGTTGCTCGCCCCGACGCGGTTCTTGCCGCTCTTGACCTCTCGGCTGTTCTCGTGGCCCGGGAAGCTGCGCATGGGTCTCGACCTGGTGCTACCGCGCGGCACCGGACGTCGCGACGAAAGCCTCAGCTCTTTCGTGACCCGGCGGCTTGGCCGCGAAGCGCTCGAACGCGTGGCCCAGCCACTGGTTGGCGGTATCTACACCGCCGATCCGGATCGCCTGAGTCTGGCGGCGACGATGCCGCGCTTCCTCGAGATGGAGCGGCAGCACCGGAGCGTGATCCTCGCCATGTGGCGGTCACAACGCCGGGCGGCGGCCCAAGCCAGCAGCAGCAGTGGCGCCCGCTGGAGCCTCTTCGTCAGCTTCGCCAACGGCATGCAGACGCTCGTCGACCTGCTGGCGCAGCGGCTGCCGGAAGGAACGGTTCGTCTGCGCACTCCGGTGGAGAGTCTCCGCCGCAACGCGCAGGGCACCTGGCAGGTCAACGATGAGTTGGCCTACGATGCCGTCATTGTGGCGACCCCGGCGCACGTCACAGCGGAGATCGTCCGCGCGATCGATCCCGACCTGGCCGCGGAGCTCACCGGCATCTCGTATACGTCGTCGGCAACCGTGACCCTGGCGTACCGGCGTGAAGACATTCCCCACCCGTTGAACGGCTTCGGGTTCGTGGTCCCCAGCATCGAGAAGCGATCGATCGTCGCCTGTACCGTGAGCAGCATCAAGTATCGTGGGCGCGCCCCCGACGAGTACGTGCTCCTTCGCGCATTCGTCGGAGGCGCCTTGCAGGAGCGCCTCTTCGACCTGGACGACCTCGGCATGGAGAACGCCGTGCGGCGGGAGCTGCAAGACCTCCTCGGCATCACCGCCCAGCCGGTGCTCCGGCGGATCGCTCGCCATCGGCTGGCCATGCCACAGTACGATGTCGGCCACCTCGACCGCATGCAGCGGATCCAGGAGCGGCTGGCGCTCCTGCCCGGCCTGCTTCTCGCCGGTAACGCCTATCGCGGTGTCGGCATCCCAGACTGCGTCCACGGTGGCGAGGATGCCGCCGAGGCAGCGATGACCCTGCTCTGCGGGACGTCCTGATCGTCGCTCGTGCGCAGAGTTCGTCCGCAGGTCAGCCGCACGAAACAACGCCGCCGCCGGACTGCTCAGGGCGTCAATTGACCCGTTGAGCGCTTGTAGCCGCGCCCCGCTTGGACTAAAGATAGATTTGTATATGCTCTATCCGCGCTGCGATTCCCTGGAATGCTTCTGACCTCCGCGACTCGCCCCTCTGACCGTTCCGTCCCCCGTTACTGGCCGCACAAGCCTTTGCCTCCGTATCGGTATCTGCCCGGTTTGGATCCCCACCCGCTGCGCGACCCGGCGGGACACTCCTACCACCCCGACGCACGGCTGACCCGCCATCGGCCCTGGCGCTCTGACGACTGGCAACGCTTGCCTGCCTGGCTGTGGGGCGTGGATCTGTTCAATGCTTTCTACTTCTGGGAGGCGCACGAGTCGTGGGAGGGCTTGTGGTCCCCGCTGCCGCGAGAGAGCTCGCCCGCGCTCTTGCTGCAGGGCTTCATTCAGATCGCGGCCGCTCTGTTGAAGATTCGACTGCAATCGCTGGAGGGCGCGATGGCGCTGTCGCGTAGCGGTCTGGAGAAGATCGCACGCGTGTCGGCGGCGACCCCACTGATGTTGGGACTCGGCCTTGGCCGAGTTCTGGACGATTTTACCAACTATTTTCGTCCGCTCGCTGAGCGGACCCTGCCTTCGCTCGATGCGTCCGTACCGCTCCTGGTGCTGTCGGGTCAGCTCGAGGCTGCAGCATGACGGCGGTTGTTTCTGCCGGCGTGCTGTGCCTCGCGACCCACCGGCGTTCCCAGGAGATTGCGGCCGTCCCCGTGCGGAAGCGCGGGAGGAGTATCGATGCCCACAATCATGGTGATCAACGTGACCCACTCGGAAGAGAGCCGGGTCGCCATTCTAAAAGAAGGGGTGCTCGAAGCCTTCGAGATCGAAGCGCTCAGCCGGGAGCACCTCAAAGGAAACATCTACAAGGGTGTCGTGCACCGCATCCATCCGGCACTGGAGGCGGCCTTTGTCGACATTGGAGCCGAGCGCGACGCCTTTCTGCCGCTCGACGAAATCTGCTTCCGTAATCTCGCGCAGCCGCTCCCCCAGCCCGGAAACGGCGGCGACGGCCGGCGCCGGCGCCGGATCCGCGAAGTGCTCAGGCCTGGCGAAGAGATCCTCGTCCAGATCGTCAAGGAACAGTTCGCCAACAAGCCGCCGACCCTCACCACCTTCTACTCGCTGCCCGGACGCTATCTCGTGCTGCTCCCGGGCTCCGACGACGCCGGCATTTCCCGCCGCATCGAAGGCGAGGAGCGCATCCGGGTCCGCAAGCTGATCAGCGAGCTGAACCCCCCCGAAGGATTCGGGATCATTGTGCGCACGGCCGCTGGCTTCGACGAAGACACGGGGGAGTTGGCGCGCGATCTCGGGTACCTGCAAGGCTTGTGGGAAAACATCAGGCGAGCGGCGGATGCCAGACGAGCCCCCGCTCTCATCTATCGCGAGCAAGACCTGGTGCTGCGTACCATTCGTGATTTTTTCACACCGGACATCGACGAAATTCACATCGACAACGAGGAGGTCTTCCAGCGCGCGCGGGATTTCCTTCACAACGTCATGCCTGGCAAGGAACATGTCCTGCACCTGTACCAGGGTGGCGCCCCCATCTTCTCCGCCCTTGGCGTCGAGTCGCAGATCGAGTCGATCTTCAAGCGGCGCGTTCCGCTCCGCTCCGGCGGTACCCTGGTGATCGACACGACCGAGGCGCTGACGGCAATCGACGTGAACTCCGGCGGGTCGGTGCGCGGACCGAATCCCGAGGACACCGCTTTCCGCACCAACCTGGAAGCCGCCCGAGAGGCCGCCCGGCAGCTGCGCCTGCGGGATATCGGCGGCATCATCGTCGTCGACTTCATCGACATGCGCGAACCCAGCCACATCCACGAAGTCGAGCGGGCAATGCGCGATGCGATGCGCGCCGACAAGGCCCGTCACGAAGCCGGGCGGATCTCGCGTCTGGGCTTGATGGAGATCTCGCGGCAGCGTCTGCGCCCCGCAGCGATGGCGAGCTCCTACACCTCGTGCCCCATGTGTGAGGGGCATGGCGCGGTTCGAACCACCGAGTCGGCAGCACTCGTGGCGTTGCGAAAGATCCACAACCGCGTCGCCCAAGGCGATGCCGCGAGCTTGAAGGTAGCCCTGCCCACTGAGGTGGCGGTTTACCTCCTCAACCAGAAACGTGACGACGTCGCGCAATTGGAGGCTCGCTACAACACGCGCATCCAGGTGAGTCTCAGCGACAAGTTGATGCCGCATCAGATGGACCTCGAGGTTCGCGCGCGACCCGAGTCCGAGCGGCCGCCGGCGACGGTAAGCCCGGGTGCCGTTACGGAGCCAGGCGCCGCCACCGAAGCGCAAGCCGCTGCGCCCTCCACCGCCGCAACGCCCGCAGCCACGCCAGCAGGGGGCAAGAAGCGGCGCCGGCGCCGCGGCGGACGTCGTGGTCGGGTCCGACGGGCGGCCGCCGCGATCGGTGAAGCCCTTGCCGCGCTGGGCGCAACGGCGGTGCCGGTGCAGGGCAACGGCAGTGAACAGCGGGACACCGAAGCCGTGTCTCCGCCTTCCGAAACCGCCCCCGCCCGTGTTCCGATGGAGGCGCAGATACCTACCGCCCCCGGCGCTCCGATCGAAGTCACCGCGCCGCCAGCAAGACCCGCACCCATCGGTGAGCGCGCACACGCGACGCGCCGATCGGGTTGGCGCGGCCGCAGAAGAGGCGGGCGTACAACACCAGCCGCCGCCGCACACCCGGACGCCGCCGTCGGCGCGGCCGAGCCGCCAGCGCCGGGCCCGCTTGCGGAACCCCCATCAACGGCACCGGAGCCGCCCGCTCAACCGGTCGTCGCCAGCGCCCCAGCCGAGACAACCAAGAAGCCGTCGCGCCGGCGCCGAAAGCCCGGCCCGAGAACAGTCGCGTCGGCCGCGGCGGCACATGCCATTGCCCCGCAAGTCGAGGCGTCCCCCAAGCGCCCGCGTCCGAGTCGCGGCGCGCCCCGCAAGGTGGCAGCCGAAGCGGCCACTACCCCGGAAGCGACCGGCGCGGTAAAGCACGGGCGGTCGCGGAGCAGCAGCAGCCGCCGCAAGCGCAAGGTCGAGGCGGAAAAGCCGGTGGCGTAGCCGCGGTCGCCCCGGCCAGATCCTGGTCGCGGCACGTGCTTCCCCCCGTGGTCGCTGTGCCCTTCGACCTCGATCAAGACAGACTTGCCTTGATCTGCCCGGCGCTGAGCGCTCTGGCCGCGGTCCGCGCCGGGGAATGCGGGCTAACGGCCCGTTGGAAAAGGCTGCGCTCATGCTTCGAGAGCCTCAGCATGAGCGGGTAACTGCTTGCGCCAGAAGGATTTCCGCTCACCTTGAGGCTCTCGAAGGGGGAGCGGAAATCCTTCTTCAACGGGCTGCTAGTCTACTAACGGCCCATCCGATACCGGAAGATGCGGCCACGCCGGCTCGTCCCGCTGAGTTCCAGGAACAAGAGCCCCCGCAGGACCATGGCGAAGTAGACGAACAACGGGATGGCCAGGACCTGGACCACCATCGCCGCAGAGCCGGTCGGAACCTCCACCAACAGCAGGAGTATTCCCAGCATCAGGAGGTTTGGTGGAAACCACTCCAGCCAGTTGTCGACGATGAAGCGGTAGCTCTCCGACAGCAGCGCCACGGTCGAGTGATGGCCGAGATAGATCAGCTCGGGAACGGCGTTGAAAAAGACCACAAACAGCAGCGTCACGAACTTCAGCACCAGCCCGCCCTCCGGCAGCGTGACCAGCAACGGCCCGGCGAAGCCGAAGAACAGCCACAGAACGAACCTCACGCCGATCACGTCCCACAGGTAGACTCCGAAGCTGCGCTGGAAATCGGCGAGCGTCACCCGGGAAGTCCGCACCATCATCTCGACGAGGTAGAGGAACGATGCGATGCAGGCTGACTGGACCAGGACGACCACAAAGCCCCCCAGCAAGCCCAGCGCCGGCGCAAACCAGCCCGTGGCCGAGCTGATGAACCCATAGACAAACGCCGAAGCCAGAACGGCCCAGTTTCTCAGGGCCAGGGCCGCGGCGCGCGTGACCGCCAGTCGATAAATCTCAAGGGTTGCAAACAGCCCGGTCACACGATCTTCCAGCCGGCCGACAAGACGGGGCGACTGTATCGGTCGGTTCAAATCAGGTCAATGCAAGGACGCTTCTCTCCCGTCCTCGGGGCGTGCGACAAGGATGAACCCTCACCCGCACCCTCTCCCGCAGGTACTGCGGGAGAGGGACAAGATCGGCTCTTGCTTCATCGCCCACAAATCTGAGGCACACCCCGGAACGAGCTTTCTTGCCGCGGCGACGGCCACCAGATATGGTGCACGACCGCCCATATCATGCAAATCGTTCTTGCCAACCACAGCAGCTACCCGCGTGTCGGGACCCAGTCGGGTGAAGCCGACGTCCATGCGGCGATCCACGAACAGGAAGCCGCCGGGCTGGATGTCGTCACGGATGGACAGTTGTCGGGCATGGACCCGATGCTCGAGCTGGCGGAGCGGCTCGACGGCATCCAGCTTGGGCCGCTCGTGCGCCCGTTCAACCATCAACGCTGCGTTCACCAACTGATCGTGAACGGCCCCATCCGGCGCTCGGCGGCGGTGCTGGCCCCCGCCTACCGGCGCGCGTCCCGGGTGGCACGGGTGCCGGTTAAGGCGGTGCTGACCGGTCCTCATACCTTGGCGCATCTTGCCAAGATCGTCACCCCCGCGTATGCGGACACGACCGCTCTGGCCACGGCTTTCAGCACCATCCTTGCGGAGGAGATCCGCGATCTCACGGTCGCCGGGGCCACGCTCATTCAGATCGATGAACCGCTCATCCTGCGGCATCCCGCGGATATCCGCCTCGTCCGACAGCTGCTCGAACCGCTCAAGGAAGCGGCAGGGGAAACCACGCAAATCGCCGTCTCGACCTTTTTTGGCGACGCCGAGCCTCTGTACGCTCAGCTCAACTCATTGCCGGCCGATATTATCGGACTCGATGTTTCGCACCCCAGCGCGTTGGTCGACGCGGTGGAGAGAACGGGCGCGAGCAAGCTGCTCGCCCTGGGCCTGGTCGGCGGAGCCTCGGCGGGACGCGACGACCCGGACGATGCGGTACGGACGCTCGAACGCTTGCTCCGCCGCTACGTTCACGACACAATCTATTTGCAGCCATCCTGTGGCCTTCATGAACTCGATCGGGCGCACGCGCGATCGAAACTGGAGTCGTTGCCGCGCATTCGCGCGCGCTTCACCGGAGGTGTTGCGGAAGGAATGGAGCCGTAGAGCACATGGATCGTACCGAATTCCTCAATCGGCTGCAGAAGCTCGAGCTGATGGACCTCAATCTGATCGTCCATGCCGCCTTGCCGGCTTTCGGGCCAGAGACGTCGGCAGTAACCATCTGCGAAACTCTGTTGGAGGCCGTTGGGCCGAACGGGACCATCGTGATGCCCGCGTTCACGTACTCCGAAACCCTCTTCGGTCCGGACAAGGAACCGATCGCGTTTCGGCCCGAGTCGCCCGTGAGCCCGGAAGTCGGCACCATCGCGGAGACCTTCCGGACACTGCCCGGGGTGCTGCGCAGCAGCCATCCCTCACATTCCTTCGCCTCCTATGGACGTCACGCCCGCGACGTGCTCTCCACCCAGCGTGACAACAACCCGCTCGGCCCGATCAAAAAGCTCAACGTCCTCCAAGGGTATGTCCTCCTGCTCGGGACGCAGCTGCGGTCGGCAACGGTGTGCCACCTTGCGGAGGAGATGGCTACCTACCAGTTTATGCATCGGGGAAGCGGTCTGCGGATCAACGCCGCCGGCTTTGCCGAGCGCGTGATTCTCGAGAATCTACCCGGATGCAGTGTGGCCTTTGACCGCCTTGAGGGTCGCCTCGACCCGGAGCAGGTCGCCTCGACTCCCCTCCCGGATGGCATCGCCCGGAAGATCCCGATCCGCTACCTCGTTCGCCTCGCCAGCGCCGCGTTAACGGAGGACCCCGCGATCTTCATCTGCGACCGCTCCAACTGCGAGAGCTGCGAGATGAAACGTGCCGCGATCGCGGGGATGCCGGTGGCGCTGTAAGTGCCGGCGCCGGGCGCCTTGGCCTGCATTTCGATGGGTTCAGCCCGAGACGCCGCCGACCAACTCGTTCAGTGCGTCGCTGCTGAGGGAAACGACGCCGCGCTCATGGTCGATGCGGACCAGACCCTGTGCGCGCAAGCAGACGAGCGCCCGGAGGATCTTCGCCGGCGTGGCCCGGTCCATGCGGAGGAGTTCCGAGAGCTGCACCGTTGATTGCGTCCCCCACACGCACCAGCCGAGGAGGAGCGCCTTCAGCAGCGTGAAGACAATCTCGGGGTCTGCTTGCTCTCGTTTCGTCCGTGGCATCCAGCTCTCCGTAATGCCCGATTGGGAGAGCAAACCATATGCCACGGAGCGGCGCAGGCCCCCGAATGACTCTTACGAGAAGGCGCGAGTGAAACGTGTTCCCTTTTGTACCTCTGGCGGTCAGGCGAGTACCTTATACAACGCTTCCAGATCGCGCTTCACATGCACGAGCATCTCGCGATAGGTTCGCTCGCCGAGTGGCAGGGCCATCTGTTCCCTGCCTTCGTCGCCCCGAGGTTTCGCAGCCGGCTTCAAGCGGCGTTTTGCTCCTTCAATCGTGTACCGCTCCGCGTGTAGGAGCCGCTTGATCTCCAGCAGCGTCTCCACGTCGCGGCGCCGGTACAAGCGGTGTTTCGACCGCGTTTTTCCCGGCCGAATCATGGAGAACTCGCTCTCCCAGTAGCGAAGGACGTAGGGCTTCACCCCCACGATCTTTGCGACCTCACCGATCTTGAAGTAGAGCTTGTTCGGCAGGTCCAACTTCGCGGTCGCCACCGGGTTACCCCTCGCGGTTGATGTTCTTCTTGAGTATCGGGCTGGCCTTGAAACCAAGGACGCGGCGGCCCCTGATGGTAATGGTGTCGCCGGTCTGCGGGTTGCGACCCTTGCGCGGGTGCTTGTTATGAACGACGAAGGTCCCGAACCCGGAAACCTTCACCTTCTCGCCCCGCTCGAGGTGCTGTTTGATGAGCTCGAAGATCGATTCCACCACCTCGGTCGCTTCCTTCTTCGAGAAGCCCACGCGGTCGAAGACCTGCTCAACGATGTCTAACTTGGTCACCGTCACGCTGGTTGTCCTCCAAGCGCCGCCCCCTGGCAACCTCGCCGGCTATCGACGCAGCTCGAGCGGCAGGGCGGTACTCAGGGCAGCCGTCAGCTCTGCGTGCGCTTCGTTGACCTCATCGTCCGTCAGGGTCCGATCAGCCGCTCGGTACGATATTGAGTACGCGAGCCCCTTCATTCCAGGCGGAATCGGTGCGCCAACGTATTGGTCAAACAGGACGACGGTCTCCACTAGCGGATGCCCCCACTGCCGTACAAAGTGAATGACCCGGCCCGACGGGAATTGCTCTTCGGTCACGATCGCCAAGTCCCGGACCACCGCCGGAAAGCGCGGCAACTCGCGGAACACGGCGCGCGCGGGAAGATATGCAAGCAATTTCTCCAAGTCAAGCTCGAAGAACCAATTCGCCCCTTCGATTTCGAACTCGACCTCGAGGTCAGGGTGCAGGCAGCCAGCCACGCCAGCGAATTCGTCTGCCAGCATCACCGCCGCGCTCTTTCCCGGATGGAACGCCGGCACCTCCAGCAGTGGTTTCCATGACGTCCGATCCGTCAAACGGAGGTGATCGAGCACGCTTTCCACCACCCCCTTGATGTCGGCAAACTCCGCGGGGCGCCGGCCTCCCAACCCTTGGTCCGGCACCTCGCCGGCCCAGACCCCAGCCAGCCGCCACCCTTCCTGCGGGCCCGTATCCTTCCAGAACACCTTACCCACGGAGAAGACCGCGACCCGGCTCACCCCCTGGCTGCGGTTCTGCCGCACGGCCGTCACCAACCCGCCGACAAGGCTCAGGCGCAGCTGTGATTCGTCGCGACTCATCGGGTTGACGATCAGCACCGGATCCGGTTTGACGCCAATTCCTCGGAAGCACTCGTTCAACCGTGGCGAGGCGAAGCTCAGGATCACCGCCTCATCCATCCCCTGCGCCGCGAGCAGGCGTCGGAGCCCTCCAACGCGACGCATCCGTTCGGGCACCACCCCTCCGTCGAGGCTGACCGCGGGCATGGTGGGCGCGATCCGCTCGTAACCGCGGACCCGCGCTACCTCTTCGATTACGTCGATCTCCCGGGACAGATCCAGACGATAGGTTGGCGGCATGACGGTCAGCGTCCCACGCGCTGCCGCCGATACGCTCGCTCCGAGAGCCTTCATCGTGCGGACAACATCTCCGCGCGTGACCGGCGCCCCGAGAATCTCCTCCACTCGCTGCAGGCGGACATGAACCGGGGCAGGACGTTCCACCCTCGGGTACGCGTCCACCATTCCCCGGGCGACCTCTCCCCCGGCGATCCGTTCCAGCAGCGCCGCGGCGCGGTCGAGCGCCGCCGGCACGCCACCAATATCCACGCCGCGCTCGAAACGAAACGCCGCCTCCGAATGGAGGCCCAGTCGGCGCGCCGTCCGCCGCACCCGGCTCGGTTCGAACCACGCGCTCTCCAAAAGCACAACCGACGTCGAGGCGGAGACCTCGGTCTCCGCGCCGCCCATCACGCCGGCGATCGCTACCGGCTCCTCACCGGTCGTGATGAGAAGGTCGTCGGGATCGAGCACGCGGGGAACGCCATCGAGCGTTTCGAAGGAAGCAGACGCGCCGGCGCGGCGGACCACGATCTCCGGCCGCGGCAAGCGCGCGTAATCGAAGGCATGGAGGGGCTGTCCGCGTTCGATCATGACATAGTTGGTCACATCGACGACGTTGTTGATCGGCCGCAACCCCGCGGCCACAAGCCGCTGCTGCATCCACCGTGGCGACGCACCGATGCGCAGGTTGCGCACGACCCGGGCCGCATAACGACCGCACCCGGAAACATCGTCGATGCGCACGGCGATCGCATCGGCTGCCGGCGTCCCCCGCTCGCGCACGCCGATGCGATGGCGACGGACGCGCAGGCCGGCGAGCGCCGCCAGTTCGCGGCCGATGCCCAGCACACTCAGGCAGTCGCCCCGGTTGGGTGGAACCGCCACGTCGACCACGGTGTCCTCGATCCCGAGGCACACACCGATCCGCTCGCCCAGCGGCGCCTCGCGCTCGAGGATCATCAAGCCGCTGGCGTCGCCCGACAGTTCCAGTTCCGCCTCCGAACACAGCATGCCGAGCGAGCGCACTCCGCGCACCTCGCGCTCCTCAACCCGGCCTCCCGGCAGCGTCGTCCCCGGCGGCGCATACGCGACTCGGTCGCCCGCCTTCATGTTGGTCGCCCCGCACACGACCGGAACCGCGGGGCCGGTACCGATGCGGACCTGGCACACCGTCAGGCGGTCCGCCTGCGGGTGCGGCTGCATTCTGACGATCTCGCCCACCACGACACTGGCGATTGCCGCGCCCACCTCCTCGACCGCATCGACTTCCAGACCGCCCATGGTGAGGCGCTCGCACAGCGACGCCGTATCCATGTTCAACTGCACGAAGTCGCGCAGCCAGTTCAGCGACACCCGCATGACGCCACCTCTTCAGAACTGACGCAGAAAACGGACGTCGTGGGTGAAGAACAGCTTGATGTCGTTGATCTCGTGCAGCAGCATCACGACCCGCTCGATGCCCATGCCGAAGGCGAAGCCCGTGACCTCCTCCGGATCGTAGCCGACGGCGCGGAACACGTTCGGATCGATCATGCCGGCTCCAAGGATCTCCATCCAGCCGCTGCCCTTGCAGATGCGGCACGTCCGCTCGCGGCCGCCGCACCGAAAACAGCCGATGTCAATCTCTGCGCTCGGTTCGGTGAACGGGAAGAAGCTCGGCCGCAGACGCACCGGCGTACCCGAACCGAACAACCGCTGCAGCGTGTAGGTCAGCACGCCCTTCAGGTCGCCAAAGGTCACATGGCGGTCCACCATGAATCCCTCGAGCTGGTGAAACATTGGTGAATGCGTAACGTCGCTGTCGTGGCGATAGACGCTACCCGGAGCGATCACCCGCAACGGCGGGCGTCGGCCTTCCATGACGCGGACCTGCACCGGCGACGTATGGGTGCGCAACAACAGGTTGCCCTCAACAAAGAACGTATCCTGCATGTCTCGCGCGGGGTGATCAGCAGGAAAGTTCAGCGCTTCGAAGTTGTGGTAGTCGTCCTCGATGTCTGGGCCCTCCGCGACACTGAAGCCCAACGTGCAGAAGATGTCGATCAGCTCCTCCATCACCTGCGCGATCGGATGGAGGCTGCCACGCGCCGGCCGCCGGCCCGGCAGGGTAACGTCAATCCGCTCCCCCGCCACCCGCTGCGCGCGCGCCGCGGCGCGCGCGCGGCTCAGAGATTCGTCGATGCGCCGCTCGAGCTCGTCCTTGATCTCGTTCAGCCGGACGCCGACCGCCGGGCGCTCCTCGGCTGGGACGTCGCGCAGTTGTCGCACGACATTGGTGAGCTCGCCCTTCCGTCCCAGGTAACGGACCCGGATGCCCTCAACCTCCGCTTCCCCATGACACCGGTCCAGGGCCGCCAAGGCTTCCGCACGGATCCGGGACAGCGCCTCAATCATACGATCCAGTTCGACGCCGCGGCGCCCGTCTCGCTATGTCAGAACGCCGCGCGTCCCCGCGCTGGCAACAAGCCGCCATGGAAGTTGCAGGAGAGCTGCTGCCGCTTTGCACCGGAGGAGCGTCACGCCGCCAGTTGCGCCTTGGCCAGCTCCGCGATGGCGGTGAAACCACTCGGATCGCGCATCGCCATCTCGGCGAGAACCTTGCGGTCCATCTCGATGCCGCCCTTCTTCAGCCCGTGGATCAGCTGCCGGTACGTCAACCCAGCCAGTCGCGCCGCCGCGTTGATGCGGACAATCCACAGGCTACGAAAGGTCCGTTTCCGCACCTTTCGGTCCCGGTACGCGTACGTCAGCCCCTTCTCGACCGTTTCGCGGGCCTGACGGTATTGCTTGCGGCGTCCGCCGACGTTGCCCTTCGCGAGCTTGAGTGTCTTCTTGTGTCGTGCCCGCGCCTTTGTGCCTCGTTTTACCCGTGGCATCGTTGTCTCCTTCGCATGGCTCTCAGCGATCAGCTGTCAGCTTGCGGAGCACGGTCAACACACCGTGCTTCCGCCTGGTCGAGCGCGGGGTCGCCCCGCGCGGGATTTAGGCTCACAGATACGGCAGCAGCCGGCGCAGTGCCGGCGCGTTGGTGGCGTCAACGATCGCTGCCTTCCCGAGACGCCGCTTCTGCTTGCGCGTCTTCGTCGTCAGGATGTGCCGGAGGGACGCTTTGCGCCGCTTGATCTTCCCCGTTCCGGTCATCTTGAAGCGTTTCGCAGCCCCACGGCTCGTCTTCATCTTGGCCATATTCTCTCCGTCTCCCTCGGTCTAGGTCAGCGTTCGGGTCTGGATTTCCTGCTGTATCTGCGCGATGAACGTGTCGAGCGGCAGCGCCGCGCCGCTGCCGCCTCGGCGGCTCCTCGGCGCCACCGTTCCCTCCGCCGCCTCGCGGTCCCCGAGCACCAGCGCATATGGAATCTTCTGCAGCTGCGCCTCACGGATCTTGAAGCCGAGCTTCTCGTTGCGATCGTCCAGCTCGACGCGGATGCCGGTGGCCTGCAGGCGCTCGCGGACGCTGCGGCCATACGCCTCTTGCCGCTCGGTCAAGGTGAGTACCCGTACTTGCACCGGCGCCAACCACACGGGGAAGGCTCCGGCGCAGTGCTCGATGAGAATTCCCATAAAACGTTCGATGGTGCCGAGGATCGCACGGTGAATCATCACTGGCCGGCCCTCGGTGCCGTCCGGTCGCACATAGGTCAGATCAAACCGCTCGGGCAGCGCCCCGAAATCGAGCTGAATGGTCGCGAGCTGCCATTCGCGCTTCAACGCATCGAGGACGACAAAATCGATCTTTGGCCCGTAAAAGGCGCCGTCGCCCGCATTGATCGCAAAGTCGACGCCCGCGTCGCGCAAGCTCGCCGCGAGCGCTCCCTCGGCCCGTTCCCACATCTCGTCGCTGCCAATTGACTTCTCCGGCCGCGTCGAGAGGAACACTTTCCGTTCCGGGAACCCGAACTGGCTGTACACCTCGTCCACCATGCGGAGGAGCATACGGATCTCGTCACCGATCTGCTCCGGCGTGCAGAAGATGTGGGCGTCGTCTTGCGAGAAGCTGCGCACGCGCGTCAGCCCGTGGAGCGTGCCCGAGCGCTCGGCCCGGTGCAACCGGCCGAAGTCGGCGTAGCGGATGGGCAGGTCGCGGTACGAACGCTTGCGGGAGGCATAGATCAAGCAGTGGGAGGGACAGTTCATCGGCTTGATCGCGAACTCGCGCTCCTCGAGCTCCGAGAAGTACATGTTGTCCTTGTAGTTCTCGTAGTGCCCCGAGCGGTGCCAGAGGGCCACGTCCAGCACCTGCGGGGTCACGACCTCGTCGTAGCCGTAGCGGCCATAGAGCTCACGGATATAGGCGACCAGCTGGTTGTAAACGATGGCGCCCTTGGGGTGAAAGAAGGGACTCCCCGGGGCGGTGGCATCGAAGCTGAACAGCTCCAGCTCTCTTCCCAGGCGCCGGTGATCGCGCCGCTTCGCCTCTTCCAGGCGCGCCAGGTGCTCTTCGAGCTGCGGTCGGGTGGGGAAGGCCGTACCGTAGATGCGCTGCAGCATCTCGTTCCGCTCGTCGCCGCGCCAGTACGCGCCGGCCAGGCTGGTCAGCTTGAACGCGCCGAGACGCCCGGTGGACGACACATGCGGTCCGCGGCAGAGATCGACGAACTCACCCTGCCGGTAGAGCGAGACCCGCTCCTCCGGCAAGCTCTCGATGATGAGCGCCTTGTACTCCTCTCCCATGCCACGGAAGAACTCGATCGCCTCCTGGCGCGACACTTCTTCGCGGCTGATGGGATAGTCCGCCTTGACGATCTCACGCATCACGCTCTCGATGCGCTCGAGGTCCTCAGGGGTGAAGCCTTCCGCCCTCTTGAAGTCGTAGTAGAAGCCATCTTCGATCGTGGGGCCGATGGTGATCTGCACGGCGGGGTACAACCGCTTCACCGCCTGGGCCATCAAATGCGCCGTGGAATGACGGATCACGTCCACGCCTTCAGGAGAGTCCCCCGACACCACGATGAGGTCGCCGTCCTCCGACAGTGGCCGCGACAGGTCCACCACCCGGCCGTTGACCTTGGCGGCGATGGCCCCCGTGAACTTCGGCCCGGCCTTGAGGGCCTGGATCGCCGTCGTTCCCGCGGGCAGCCGCTTCTGGCTGCCATCGGAGTAGGTAACCGTGATATCCATACGACCGTTCGTGTCCTGTTCCAGTGAAAAAAAGAGGCGCCGCGCGGCGGCGCCTCGTCTCGTTCCCATCGCCAGCCGGCGCCAGCGAATTCAGATCATGGTAGGCACGGGCGGGATTGAACCGCCGACCCCTTCCGCGTCAAGGAAGTGCTCTCCCACTGAGCTACGTGCCTGTGGTCTCAACTTCCGCGGATCTCCTGACCAATATCTCCTTGCGGGCGCACCAAAACGTGAAACGGGGTCATGCCGACATGCCTAATTAGTTGAAAATTGGCGCAATCCGCGTGCGCTGTAGCTAGCAAGTTCGCCCTGGGGAATCAAGAAACCATCCCCCGGAGTCTGACGGGCCCGTCAGACGGCGCGCTCGGGCCGAGGCTGCCGCTGCGCCACCGCGCGTCCGACCCGGGGGCACCTACCTGAGGGAGCCCCGCGCTTGTTCGGCGGCAGCCAGAGCGAACTCGGTCGCGACGAAGCGGATGACGGACGAACGAGAAATCGCCGGCAGGATCATCTCCACGCTACGTGCAGCCAGCCAGGCGGCGTGCTCGTCGAGGCGCAGCAGGTCGCCGACCGTCTTGTTCCGAATCGCCTGGTAGACATCGTCCCAGGCGGCGAAAGCCGCCCGGCGAACCAGGGAATCGAGATTGGCGTCGGTGAGGGCTTTCCTGGCGAGCGCTTCCGCCTTCTTTCTCTGGCCCGACGACCACATGACCGCGTAATGGCGGAGCGGTTCGTCCAACATCTGTCGGGTCATCGCCCGCGCAAAGTCGAAAAGGATGCGCTGATTCTCCTTGTTGATCGCAAAGGCGGTGGCTTGCTGTTGGACCATCGGAATGAAGAGACGGATGAAACCTCTGATCTGCTCCTCCAAGGCCCTCACGGTGATGGCGCCAAAGAGGGGATTGACCTTCTCGTAAAAGGACACGATGGAGGTGAAGATGATGTCGGTGAACAGCCCGCGGACGAACTCCTGCCGCATCATCTTTGCGATCAGCTGCTCCGCGTGCACCGACAGCTCCATCTCCTCGCCGAGGATTTCGTCGATGTCGGCCACCAATCGTCGATCGAGCAGGCCGAGCAGCGACTTGCCCCGGCGGCCGAGTCGTCCGCCCGCACGGCGGCTGACCTGAAGGATCAGGTCGGCAACGAACTCCCGATCGAGCATTCGGGTGTCCCATTCCCGGATCACCGTGCGCACGAGCTCGACGTCCACGACGTCGCGCACCCGCTCCGCCGATACCGATCTGAGCTCTTGCGTCACCACGGCCGTAAGCGCTCGCTTGAACGACTTGGAGGCGACCCTTTTCTGCCAGTAGCGATCGTGCGGCACCGCACCGAGGGGCCTGGTCTTGGACATTGGCGACATTCTCAACCGTAGGCCACGAGAGGTACAGCGCCCACGGCCACACACGCAGCCGCGCCCCTCAGCCGCCCCGGCAACTACACCGCCCCAACCTCGGCTTCCGCGCCCAGTGCTGGCAGATGTGGAGCGCCGGACCGGGTGGGCTATGGTTCCGTCATGAACGGATACCGGTAGTTGGTTGGCGGCAGATACGTCTCCTTGATGCTGCGCGGTGAGACCCAGCGTTCGAGATTGAGCCAGGTGCCCGCCTTGTCGTTGGTCCCCGAGGCGCGCGATCCGCCAAACGGCTGCTGCGCCACGACCGCTCCCGTGGGCTTGTCGTTGATGTAGAAATTCCCGGCGGCGTTGCGCAGTGCCTTGGTGGCCTTGACGATGGCGAAGCGGTCCTGCGCAAAGATCGCGCCGGTCAGCGCGTACGGGCTGGTGGTGTTGCAGAGCTCCATCGCCGGTTCGAATTCCGCCCGCGGGTAGACGTAGATGGTCAGCACCGGGCCGAAGATCTCTTCGCTCATCAACTTCGAACGCGGGTCCTTGCTTTCGACGACGGTCGGCTGGATGAAGTACCCGTCGCGGTCGTCGTACGTGCCGCCGCAGAGGATCTCCATATTGGGATCGTTTTTCGCGAAGTCGATGTATTCAGAGATCGTCCTGAACGCGGCCTTGTCGATCACGGCGTTCATGAAGTTGCGGAAGTCGCAGACATCACCGACCTTGATCGTCGCGATCTCGTCGCACAGCCGCTGCTTCACCCGCGGCCAGAGCGTGTCGGGGATGTAGGCCCGGCTCGCCGCGGAGCATTTCTGGCCCTGGTACTCGAACGCTCCGCGCACGATGTTGGCAACCAGCGCCTCGATGTCGGCCGACTCGTGCGCGAAAATGAAATCCTTGCCGCCGGTCTCGCCGACGATCCGGGGATAGGACTGGTACTTGCGAATGTCGGACCCGATGGTGAGCCAGATCGAGGAGAACACGTACGTCGAGCCGGTGAAGTGGACACCACCGAGGTCGACGTGATTGAGCACCGGCGGTCCGATGACGGGACCGGGCCCGGGCACCATGTTGATCACCCCATCAGGCATGCCCGCCTCCTTCAGGATCTGCATGATGTAGTAGGCGGGCAACACGGCTGACGACGCGGGCTTCCAGACCACCGCGTTCCCCATCAGCGCCGGCGAGGTGGGCAGATTGCCCGCGATGGAGGCGAAGTTGAACGGGGACACGGCGAAGACGAATCCCTCCAGCGGACGGTGCTCCATGTAGTTGAGCACCTGCTGCGTCGAAATGGGCTGGTCGTCGTAGACCTGCGTCATGAAGTACGGGTTGAAGCGCCAGAAGTCGATCAGCTCACATGCGGAGTCGATCTCGGCCTGATGACACGTTTTGCTCATGTTCAGCATCGTCGCGGCATTGAGCGTGTGGCGGTACTTCCCAGCCAGGAGCTCCGCGGCTTTGAGCAGCACGGTCGCCCGTGAGGACCAGTCCATATCGCTCCACGCGATTTTCGCTTGGTTGGCAGCGGCGATCGCCATCTCGGCTTCCTTGGCGCCGGCGCAATGATAGGAGCCGAGGGACTGCCTGAGGTTGTGAGGCGGTTTCATCTCGACGAGCGTGCCCGTCGTCACGTCTCGACCGTTGATGATGCAGGGCACCTCGACTGGATTCTTGAGCATGCGCTCCAGTTCGGCCTTCAGTGCGGCGCGCGCCGCACTCCCCGGCTCATAACCGAGGATCGGCTCGTTCTTGGGCTCGCGGATGTGAAAGAGTCCGTTGAACATCTAGTTCCCTCCCTTCAATGTGTCGTCGTCACGTATACCCCCCCGGCGGTCCGGCCTCTACAGCGGCGAATTGACGGAGGTAGGGGCAATGCCGCGCGATCGCGACGGCGTCGCGATTCCCCTCGCGGACCAGTGGCCCAGCTGGATGCCCGGAGCGGATCTCCGGGCCCCGTGCTCCGGCCCCCCCGCGGGAGGCGCGGTTCACGGGATGCCGCAAGATGCCCCTACACCAGACCTTGGGAGATCATCGCCCGCGCGACCTTGATGAAGCCCGCAATGTTGGCGCCCTTGACCAGGTTGCCCGGGGAGCCGAACTCCTCGGCGGCCTCGGAACATTGCTGGTACACGTTCTTCATGATCTGCTGCAGCTTCGCGTCGGTTTCCTCAAACCCCCACGCTTCCCGGCTGGCGTTCTGCTGCATCTCCAGTCCCGAGGTTGCCACACCGCCGGCATTGGCCGCCTTGCCGGGCCCGTAGCAGATGCCGGCATTGAGGAACACCTGCACCCCTTCCGGAGTGGTCGGCATGTTGGCCCCCTCCCCGATCGCGATGCACCCGTTCTTGACGAGTTTCTTCGCGTCCTTG
>Ga0316626_10000075_pt1 | contig 35082 bp, 30 predicted proteins | sample OWC_Aug_T1_C1_D5_FD_207656 | JGI IMG/M metagenome (GOLD analysis project Ga0316626, IMG submission 207656) | Wetland soil microbial communities from Old Woman Creek delta, Ohio, United States - OWC_Aug_T1_C1_D5_A | ecosystem: Environmental > Terrestrial > Soil > Wetlands | place: USA: Ohio...
CGATCCCGCGGGCAAATCGTTCCCGGAGGCCAGCCTGATCCCGGATACGGTCCTCCGCCGTTGCTTTCAGCAATTTCTGCGGATCAGGGTCCGGCTCGAACATCTTCCAGATCCGCTGCTCCTCAGCGGTGAGCTCGGTGGGATGCGGTCCCATCTGATGCAGCCGGTAGAGCTGCGCGCGGATCCGCTCGATCTCCTCCTCGACGCGGGCGCGCATGACCTGACGCAGCGGTGTCCCCTCCCCATCCGGAAAGCTGCGAAAATCGAGCACGCCGTAGATCCGGTCGAGGCGCTCGGTATCGTGGATGACAACTTGACGCTCGGAGTACGTGGCGAAGACGTCCCTCCAGAAATTCACCTGGGGCCGAAGCTCCGGCGGAACGACGAACGCGGTCGCAGACGACCCTTCAGCGGCGAGGGCTACCGACCGGAGGAGCAGGACCGCCGCAACCGCCACACCAATCGCTCTCCGCTCTTTCCGTTCTCTCACGCCAAGCTCCCGGGTTTCCCGACACTCCATCTCTCACCCACTCCCAACCACCAGAGACAGCTATCATTATTGGGGCTCACCCCCCGAGCAGTCAAGTGGAGAGTGCCTCCTTCACCCGTCGTCGGCGCGAGGCGCCTGCCGCACCGGGAGATACACGGTGAAGGCGCTGCCAGAACCGGGGGAGGAATCGACGAGGATCGTCCCGCCATGGCGGCCAACAATACCGTACGACACACTGAGGCCGAGGCCGGTCCCTTGGCCAACCGGCTTGGTGGTGAAGAAGGGATCGAAGATGTGACCAAGCGCATCGGCAGGGATCCCCGCGCCCGAGTCGCGAATCGCCACGGCGACGTGCGGGCCGGGACGTGGAGTGAGCTGCGCATCGGCAATGAATCGGGTCTCGATCGCGATCCGCCCCGCATCCCCCGCAGCATCTGCTGCGTTCGCCAGCAAGTTCATGAAGACCTGATCCAGCTGACCCGGAAGGCATTCGACGAGCGGGAGGTCCGCGTACCGCCGCTCGACGGCCACGTGCGCGCCCAACCGATGGCGCACCAGCGCAAGTGTCCGGTCGAGACCGGCGTGGATGTCTGCCAGTTGCCAGGCTTCGCGCAAATCGGCGCGCGCAAATGTCCGGAGCCCGTCGAGGATTTCCTTGGCGCGCCGGACTCCATCCTCGCAATCGTGCAGCAGGCTGGGCAAGTCGGCAAGGAAGTTGTCGATGCGCGACGCCCGCCGCCGCGCGGCCAGTTGCTCCCCATGCGGCGGGCCGATGGGCGCAGCGGCATAGGCTGCGAGCAGATCCTGCATCGGGAGCAGGTACCGTTGGAGGTGCTCAATGTTGCCAGCGACAAAGCTCACTGGGTTGTTCAGTTCGTGAGCGATCCCGGCGACGAACTGGCCGAGGGCGCGCATCTTCTCCGAGTGCACGAGCTGGGCCTCGGCGGCCCGGAGACGCTCGCACGTGGCCGCGAGATCGGCGTGCGCGTGCTCGAGGGACGCCAGCGTGTCACGCAACCGTTCGTTCTGGGCAGCGAGGTCCCGCTCGCTGCGGCGTAAGCGCTCGGCAATGTACCCGCCGAGAAAAACGAGCAGGCCGAGGCAGTAGAGCAGGAAAGTCGCCCACAGCAACTGGTAACCGGCCGCTCCCCCGTGCGACAGGTCGAACTCGCGTCCTCCGATCACCCCCTGCCCCTGCAGGAAGACGGCGCCGAGCAGACAGGCAACCGACGCGGCGGCGCTGCCAGCCGCCGCCAGCAGATCCACCAGCATCGCCGTGGTGACGACCTGAACAACGTACATCATCCCAAATGGGCTGAGCACGCCGCCGGTGTGAATCATCACGTAGGTGATGAGGAGGACGTCGCCGGGAATTGCCAGCGCCGTCACCGTGCGCACCCACCGCGAGCGCGCGACGCACCGGTGGTTCACCGCGTTCAGGGCCGCCCCGAACCCGGCAGCCAGCGCGCAGGCGCCGAGCGATGGCAGGACCCCCACCTGATGGGCGATCGCCGCGAGCCCGAAGAAACCGGCGATCACCAGCCACCGGATGCGAACGGCCCAGAGCAAACGCTCCCGGTTGTCCGCGGCGGCGATGTTACGGAGCGAACGAATCATCTCCATGGTCAGATGACCCGATGTCGGCAAACGCTGATCACGAGGGCAGGCGACGCCGGCCGCTGATCCCACGGCCCCGTTGCCGGCCCGTTCCTTGACACCGTTGCGGGTGCATATACTATGAGAAGGCTACCAGTCCAACGCGCATCCCGCTCAAATAAAATTGAGTGGTGACCGTCTAAGGCACAGGAGGTTTGACCCGTGTCGAGCACTATCAAGACAACGTTGCTGCTCGGTCTCTTGACCGGTCTGATCATGGCCTTTGGCCAGTTCCTTGGTGGGAGCCAGGGGCTCGTGATTGCCTTCCTGTTTGCGGGCATCATGAACTTCGGCAGCTTCTGGTTCTCCGACAAGATCGTCCTCGCCATGTACCGGGCGCAGCCGGTGGACATGAACCAGGCGCCGGAGCTGTACCGAATCGTTCACAACCTCGTCACCCGCGCCCGCCTGCCGATGCCCAAGCTCTACATCATCCCCGGTGATTCACCGAACGCGTTCGCCACCGGGCGGAATCCGGAACACGCCGCGGTAGCAGTCACCGAAGGTGCGCTTCGCTTGCTGCGGCCAGACGAACTTGAGGGGGTGCTGGGTCACGAACTCGCACACGTGAGCAACCGCGACACCCTGATCAGCACCGTTGCCGCCACCATGGCCGGCGTGGTGATGATGCTGGCCAACATGGCCCGTTGGGCGGCAATCTTCGGCGGGTTCCAACGAGACGAACGCGAAGAAGGCGGCGGCCTGATCGGACTCTTGCTGATGACGATTCTCGCGCCGATCGCGGCGATGGTCATTCAGCTGGCGATCTCGCGGAGCCGCGAGTTTCAGGCCGACGCGACGGGGGCCAGGTTCGCGGGTAGCCCAGCCGGGCTGGCCTCAGCTCTGGAGAAAATCGCCGCGGCCACGACTCGGATTCCGCTGGACGCAACCCCGCAGACCGCCCACCTGTTCATTGTGAGCCCGCTCAGTGGCTCGGCGATCGCGCGGCTCTTCAGCACCCATCCGCCGGTCGAGGAACGCGTCCGTCGCCTTCGAGAGATGATCGTCGTTTGATACGCCCCGCTGGGCGCCGCACGGATTGGTCGCGAATTGTGAGGGTTCACCAGGCGTCCGGTTTCGTGTGCGCGACCCAAACCAGTGACAAAGACCATGACCAACGAGAAAAGTGATCAGGAACGGTCGTTCAAAGTTCAGGATCGTCGGCGGTTCTCGGAAAGCGGCGAGGCGCGCGCCGGGGTCGCGGAGGGGCCTGAGCCCTCAGCCGAGCCCAAAGCGGCTGCCGCGGCGAACGCAGAGGAGCCGCCCAGAGCAGGCGAGTCGGTTCCCGAGATCAACTTTTCGACCTTCGTCCTCAGCCTGAGCACTCAGGCGCTTGCCCACCTGGGCGAGATTCCCCACCCGATGGACGGCAACACCAGTGTCGACCTCACCGCGGCACGCCAGGTGATTGACATCTTGGGCATGCTCCGCGAGAGAACCAAGGGGAATCTCGACAAGGCGGAGGAGACTCTGCTGCAGCACATTTTGTACGACCTGCGGATGAAATACGTCGAAAAAGTCCGCAGTCGGTAATGTTCGGAAATCCCCGCTCACCGTATTTTTCCACCGTCAAAAAGGAGAATCGTATGATCTTTCGATCGCGCTGGCACCGGGCCGGGCGTGCCCATGCTCAGCGCATGGGGCTGGTGCTCATGGTTCTGGTCACCGCCCTGGGCATGGGACGGCTCGCATACGCCATTAGTTTCTGGGGCGAGGAGGCGCAGCAAACGCCCACGCCAGCGGCATCGGTTCCGGCGCCACTTGCCGCACTGCCCAACTTTGCCGACCTCGCCCAGCGCCTCAGCCCCGAGGTGGTGAACGTCTCCACGACCTCCGAGGTGGAGTCACCGCACGCGGGACCAGGACCAGGCCCGGGCCCACACCAGTTTGGGGGGCCTGGTCAGGGCCAGGACCCATTTCGTGACTTCTGGGAACCGTTCGAGCGGTTCTTCGGGCCCATGCCGCGCCGGCCGTTCCGGCAACGGAGTCTCGGCTCGGGCTTCATCATCAGCAAGGAGGGCTACATCCTGACGAACAATCACGTCGTCGAGAACGCCGACGAGATCGTCGTCAAGCTGTCGACCAACAAGGAATACAAAGCGAAGATGGTTGGCCGCGATGCAAAGACCGACATCGCCGTCATCAAGATCGACGCTGATGAGGAGTTGTCGGCGGCTCCCCTCGGGGACTCCGACTCTCTCCGTATCGGCGATTGGGTGATGGCCATCGGCAACCCGTTTGGCCTGGAAAACACGGTCACGGTCGGGATCGTCAGCGCCAAGGGCCGTTACATCGGCCAGGGAAGCTACGACGACTTCATCCAGACCGACGCGGCAATCAACCCGGGGAACTCCGGCGGGCCACTGATCAATCTGAAAGGAGAGGTCGTCGGGATCAACTCCGCGATCTTCAGCCGCAGTGGGGGCAACATCGGCATTGGCTTCGCCATCCCCGTCAATCTCGCGAAGGAGCTCCTGCCCGAGCTGCGCGAGAAAGGACGGGTCACCCGCGGATGGCTCGGCGTGTACATCCAAAAGGTCACTCCGGAGATCGCCGAATCGATGGGGCTCGAAGACGCCGGCGGCGCGCTCGTCGCCGATATCATGCCCAACGCGCCGGCGAAGGAGGCCGGCATCGAGGTGGGTGACGTGATCATCGAGTTCGACGGTCACCCGGTCAAGGAGTCGACTGAGCTGCCGCTGTTGGTGGCGCGAACGGCGATCGGCAAGAAAGCGAAGCTCAAAGTCGTCCGGAAGGGCAAGACGCAGACGCTCACGGTCCAGATCGGTGAGCTGAAGGAGGAGGAAGTCAGCGCCGCCCCGGCGGAGGGTGAGGACTTCGGACTCTCGGTCCAGCCTCTGACCCCGGAGATCGCCGAAAGCCTGGGGGTCGAGTCCGGAACGAAAGGAGTGGTCGTCGCCGAGATCGAACCGGGGAGCGTCGCGGAGGACGCCGGACTCCGTCGCGGTGACGTCGTCATCGAGGTCAATCAGGAACCCGTCGACAGCGTGTCCGCGTACCGTACCGCCCTGAAGAAGGCCAAGGGCAAGAAGAGCATCCTCTTCCTGGTGCGACGAGGCCAGAATACGGTCTTCCTCGCACTCAAGCCTCCGTCGAAATAGCGCTCAAGGGACGTGAAGGGCCGGGTTCAGACCGCCCCTTCACGTCCCTTGACGAACTACCGCTCCGCCGGTTCGGCGGAGCGGTTTCACTTCTCGTGAAGCTCCTGGCGATTGAAAGCTCCTGTGACGACACCGCCGCGGCGGTGTTGATCGACGGGCAGGTGCGCTCGAACATCGTCGCCTCGCAGGACCTCGTGCATCACGAGTATGGCGGTGTGGTTCCCGAGCTTGCGTCCCGCTCCCACATTCGCGCGATCACGCCAACGATCGAGCGAGCACTGGCGGAAGCGAACGTCTCGCTCGACGACATCGAGGCGATTGCGGCAACGTGCGGACCCGGCCTAGTTGGTTCATTGCTCGTCGGACTCTGTACCGCCAAGGCGCTGGCGTTCGCACGCAACTTACCGTTCGTCGGCGTCAATCACCTCGAGGGGCATCTCCTGTCGGTGCAGCTCGACCGACGAGTCGAGTTCCCGTATCTCGCCCTGCTGGTATCCGGTGGCCACACGAGCCTCTACTGGGCCCAGGCACTGGGCTGTTATCGCCTGCTGGGGGCAACGCGCGACGATGCGGCCGGCGAAGCATTCGACAAGGTCGCCAAGATGCTCGGTTTGGGCTACCCGGGCGGGCGCATCATCGACGAGCTTGGGGGGCGGGGCAACCCCAGCGCCATCCGATTTCCCCGGGCTCGCCTGAAGCCAGCGGGGGGCGCGCGACCGTTCGATTTCAGTTTCAGCGGCATCAAGACCGCGGTGTGGTTGCACGTACGCAACTCCGGGAACGATCCCGCCAGGCATCCGGACATCGCGGCCAGTTTTCAGGATGCGGTCGTGGACATGCTGCTGGAAACCACCCTCGCGGCGGTGGAGCACACCCGAGTCACGCGGGTCGTCATCGCCGGTGGTGTATCCGCGAACTCTCACCTGCGGCAGCGGGCGCTCGCGGCGGGGGCCGCCAGCGGCCTCGAGATCGTCATTCCGTCCCTGCAGTACTGCACGGACAACGCGGCGATGATCGGCCTCGCCGGAGCGTACCGGCTGGAACGCGGAGAGCGGGATCCGCTCACCCTCAACGCGTCCGCCACCCTCGAACTGGGGCAGACATCGTTGACGTCTTGGGGAACAGCCTGACTGGCGGAGCGCATCATCGCGGCGCGGCGACACAGGAGCCCACGATCGAGAGCCCGGTTGCTGCGCACGGCCGGCAGCAGTGCGGCCGGCCAGCTCTTCGAGGCCCATGAGCACACAACCACCACGGCCTCGCAAGCGTTTCGGCCAGCATTTTCTCGTCCAGCCGGACATCGCGCGGCGAATCGTGGACCAAGCACACTTGACCGGCCGCGAGCGGGTCTTGGAGATCGGTCCCGGTCGAGGGGCGCTCACCACGTTGCTCGCCAACGGTGCGGCCGAGCTGTGGCTCATCGAGATCGACCGCGACCTCATCCAACTGCTTCGGGAGCAATTCGCCGCCAGGCCTGAGATCCATCTCATCGAGGGGGATGTGCTCAACATCGATCTCGAAGGCTTGTTGGGCTCGGCCGCCCCGGCCATCGTCGTTGCGAATCTCCCGTACAACGTCTCCACCCCTGTCTTGATGCGGCTGCTCCAGACGCCCGAACTCTTCGTTCGTCTCGTCCTGATGGTGCAGCGCGAGGTCGCCGCTCGGCTGGCAGCGAAACCGGGAACGAAGGACTACGGGGCCCTGTCGGTCATGACCCAGCTGGTTGCCAATGTCCGACTGGCGCTCTCCGTCGGCCCCGCGGCCTTTTCTCCTCGACCAAAGGTTGAGTCGTCGGTCGTGGTGATCGAACCGCTGCGCCCTGCTCCACTGTCTGCCGCGGAGTTGGCGGCCGTCCGGCGCGTGGTTCGCGCAGCGTTTGGCCAGCGCCGCAAGCAACTGGCGAATGCGCTGTCGCCGCTGAGCCCCTCGGCAGCGGAGACACTCCGCCGCATTGGCATCGACCCTCGCCGCCGCGCCGAAACCCTTGCCACCGATGAGTTCGTTCGCCTGACCCGCGCGCTGGCGATCTAGCCCCAAAGCCAAGAAAGCTTTTCCGTCGGGATGAGGCACGAGGGCCCGCTTCTTCCCGAAATGCAGAACTCCTGAGACAATAGGAACGAATGCCAGAACTGCCGGAAGTCGAAACCATCCGCCGGTCTTTGCTGCCAAGGCTGAAGGGGGCGGTGGTTCGTTCGGTGACAGTCGCAGAGCGCCGTTTGCGGCGGGGGATAGCCCGCGACTTCGAGGCGCGCCTGAGCGGTCGGCGAATCCTCGATATCGGGCGCCGCGGAAAGTATCTGCTCTTCGACCTGGATGGAGAAGATCAGCTGCTCGTTCATCTCGGGATGAGCGGCAGCCTCGAACTGAAGCGCAGCGATGCCCCAGACGAGGCGCATGACCATGTCCGCCTTGTCCTCGACCGAGGGCGCGCGGTGGTCTTCAATGACCCGCGTCGCTTTGGCCTGATGCGCATCGCCCATCGGGCCGATCTCACCGAGCTCGAGAACGTGGGGCCTGACCCGCTGGCGGAGGACTGGTCTGCCGACCGTTTACGACCACTGGTCCGTGGCCGTAAGCGCCCCATCAAGAACCTCTTGATGGACCAGGCTCTGCTCGGCGGCATCGGCAACATCTACGCGAACGAGATTCTCTTCCACGCCGGCATCCGACCCACTCGCCCAGCCCGCACCCTGCGCCAGCGTGAGCTGGAGACGCTCGCACACGTCACGCAACTGGTGCTGGCGGACGCCGTCCGTCTCGGCGGCAGCTCGATTTCGGATTTCCGCGATAGCAACGGGCGCCCGGGCTACTTCCAACTCCAACTGGCTGTCTACGACCGCGCCGGTGAACCCTGCCGCCGCTGCGCAACGCCGATTCGTCGGATTGTCCTCGCCGGCCGATCGAGCTTCTATTGCCGGCGTTGCCAGCGGTAGCACAGTGTGATTCTCTGTCACCCATTGCACCGACAGCAACCAGTCATTCAGTTGATTGAGCGCCGGATCACCAGAGAGGCAGCAGCCGAGCAGACGCGATGGCGGATGCAACGCTTGACGCTGCCTCCCGGGCATTCGGACCCGAGACGAAGGAGGGGGAATGATGACCACGACGATTGAGGAACGAAAAGCCAAGTTCAAGAACGTCATCCAGGCGGGCGCCGTCGAGGAGGCAATGCCGGTCGACGAGTACCTGAAGGATTTGGACCAAATGATCGTCGATATTTGCCAGACCCGCGATCGGATCACGCAGGCCATCGGCAACGGCTCCGCGCCGCTCGAGGTCGTGAAGACCATCGCCAAGGAGTACTATTACCTCGGAAAGTGGATGACGCCCGAGTTCCCCATGTTCATCGCCAACGCTCCGGACACCTACGCCTTGACGATGGACCACTCGGAGCACTACGCGCACTGGTGCCAGAACTTCGCAGACGAGGCCGGGTTCCTGCGTGATCCGAACCATGTCCTCATGAAATGGGAATGGTGCCAGATGCTCGGGATCACGGCCGAGGAGCTGGATCGGTACGTTCCCCTCCCCGAGACGATTGCCGTAACGTTCACGATGCTCTACTACGTGCGCCGTTCGTACGAGGAGGGCCTCGCCGTATTCGGCTACGCCGGCGAGCGCCTCGCCGCGCGATCCGGCTACGCCAAGGTGATGTACGAGGGGCTGAAGCAGCACTACGGCCTCGAGGTAAAGAATTTCGAAGTGCACGCCTATGCCGAGCCGGATCACGGGGACAAGGCCGAGGCGCTCTTCCGCAAGGTCGCCATCACCGCGCACATTCAGCGACGCTGCCGGGAGGCGATCCGCAACACGATGATTGTCCGCAACGCTCGGACGGCCGCCCTCAATCGCCTGCTGGATACGGTGCGCTCATGATCGCCCCGCCCAGCTGCTAAACACCGAACCCGCCCCTTCTGCCGCTTGATTCCTGATCGCGCGGTGCTGCTATCTGAGCAGTTCCACGAACCGGCTCAAGATGTGGTGCGTCAATCCCCACACCGTGTATCCCCGATAGCAGTAGGCGGGGTACTCCTGCTCGATGCCGTCGAGCGTGCGGCGGTACACGCCGCGGGCGGCGCGGCTCAGCAGGAATGACAACGGCACCCACACGGTGTCATCGACCTCAGCCGAGTGTGGCGTCGGCTCCACTGGCGTTCGCAAGTCCCACACGATCGGCGATATCACCAGCCCCATCGGCTTGTGCCTGGCGATCGCCTGCAGCTCATCGAGCGCGCCGAGCACTTCCCCGTGCGCCTGAATGTCGATCCCCACTTCTTCGTGGGTCTCGCGTGCGGCGGTGTGGATCACGTCGCGGTCGGTTGGCGCGCGGCGGCCTCCCGGTAGCGCCATGTGTCCGGACCACGGATCCCCGTCACGCTCCGCTCGCTGGATGAGCAAGACCTCCGTATCGTCCCCGCAATCGCGCAGAATCATCGCCACGGCAGCGCGGGCGGAGACCATCGAGGCCTCGACTCGAAAGGGTTGGTAGTTCGCGAGGCGGCTGCGAATATGACAAAGGACCATGACTGCCTCGAACAAACAGTGTGCCGTTCACCACCGACGACGGCAAGAGGGTCGTCCACGGAGGGTTGACGGCCGTCGTGTAGGCGTCCTCGTCAATCCATCAAGGACGACCCGGCACGTCATCCTCCGATCATCTCGCTTCGGTCCACTCAAGGACGGTCCTGGAATGAGCGGGGGCCGTGCCCCTCCGAGACGCGGTCACGGGTGCCTGCTGCATCGAACCTGGCGCCCGTCGAGCTCGTACCGGCCGCCCTCCGGGCACGACGGCACGCCAATCCCATCCGCCTTTAAAGCCGCCAGGCTCGGGGCCTCGTCGGCGTGGCTCGCCGACCACATCACGAGCGCCCGCTCGATGGTCTGCCGGTTGGTACGGCACGCGACCACGCGGCTGGCGTCGATGGCTGCAATACCGACGGCACGCTCGGTCTTGACGGTGTTGAGCTTGAGGTAGCCGAGGTACAACGCCGCGACGACGAGCATCGCCACGAGCACGGCGATGAAGCTGGCGCCCCGCTGTGACCGCGACCGTCGCTGCCGCATGAGCTGCCCGTCGTGATGGGCACGGCGTGACGCGGCGAGGCAGGGATCACCGGTCATCACGTACCCCCTTTCTCAATCCTCCCCCGCGGGCGAGAGACGACTCTGGGAGGGGTCCAGTCCGAGGCCACTCTCTTGCTCGAACATCTTCGGGTTGGCCACGGCGAGCTTCTCCAGCACCGTCTCGCGCACGTGCCGGATAACCTGGGACCGAAACGGTTCCGCATCGGCGCCGCCAGCTCGGATGCGATCGCAGAGCGCCTCCGTCCGTGTCCGCAGCGCGGTCTTGAGCGCGTCGAGCTCCGCTGGCATCGGCAGCGCTTCGAGCAGCCCGTCGAGCCGCCGCCACTCCTGGCTCAGCTGTCGCGCCTCGCTCGTCAGCTCGCGGCCGACGATGGCCAACACGTTGGCGGCAACACGCGCGTGGAACTTGCTGGTTCCCTCCAGCGCCGGCACTGCTTGCGTCTCGAGAAAGTGACGCACGGCTTCGAGCAGTTCATGACAGGTTGGACGGTCCTGCATTGGCGCCTCCGTTTGCGTCGCGACCGCTATCTCAAATGCTGATCGTTCTCAATCGAAAACTATTCGCTGAGAGCGATCTGTGGGCAGCTGCCCGGACATCGGCCGCTGAGCGCTGACGGCTGATGACCGAAGGCTCCGCTGCCACGGCGATCGGCAATTGCGCCTCCGGCCACAAAATGGAAAACCTCTTTCCATGCGCAGGCAGCAACCGTCGACCGGCCGGCTGATTCTCGTCCGTCATGGCGAAAGCGAAGGCAACCGGACGCGAACCTTCACGGACTCGCCGGCAGTACCGCTGACAGATCTCGGACGCGAACAAGCGCGGCGGGCCGCAACCCGCATTGCCAGCGACTACCGCCCCGTGCGCGTCGTCGCGAGCCCCTATACACGCGCGCGACAGACCGCCGAGATCATCGCAGAACTGCTTCAGCTCCCGCTGCAGATCGATCACGTCTGGCGCGAGCAGAGCCTCGGGAGGCTGGCGGGCGCCCCATACGACCGGGCACTGGACGACCCGTCGTTCGACCCCGATCATCGCTGGGCCTGGCAGCCCCCGGACGGCGAAAGCCTGATCGACGTGCGCAATCGTGTCGCGCCCGCCTTCGACCGTTTGGCGCAGACGACGATTGGATCAGACATCGTGCTGGTGAGCCATGCCGGCGTCATGCAAGCAGTCTGCGCTCACGTCATGGGGAATTGGCGCACCGCGCCAGTCAGCCCGAACGGCGGCGTCATCGTGATCGAGTACGATTCCCGACGGTACAGCGTGCCTGTTCTCGTCGAGGACTGAGTACCGGATCGAGCAGGCAGTGCGGCAGCGCCTTCAGGAGTGGGGTGAATTCTTGTTGACCCCCGTCGACGCAGCATCGGTTGCGGTCTTCCGGATCGTGTACGGCGCACTCGTCGCATGCGACGCCTGGCGCTTTCTTCATCACGGCTGGGTCGAGGAGTATTTCACGCGACCGACGGTTCACTTCACCTATCCCCTGTTCGGCTTCGTGCATCCGTGGCCCGACTCGTGGATGCACGGACACTTCTGGGCGATGGCGGTCGCCGCGCTCCTGGTCAGCATGGGACTCTTTTACCGCGTGGCCACCGTGCTGCTGTTTCTGCTGTACGGCTACTTCTTCCTGCTCGAGCAGTCGATCTACATGAACCACTACTACCTTATCCTGCTGCTCGCATTCCTCCTCATCTGGATTCCCGGGAATCGGGCCTTTGCGCTCGACCGGCTGCGCACGCGCAGCGGATCGGCAACCGTCCCGCGGTGGGCGGTATTGATCCTCCGATTTCAGCTGTTCGTGGTGTACTTCTATGGCGGCATCGCGAAACTGAACGCCGATTGGCTGCGCGGTGAGCCGATGTACTCGCTGCTCGCGCAGCCCCACCCGGACGTTCCGCGGATGGCCGCGTACGTTCCGCCTGCGTTGCTGGCCTATGCGATCGCCTATGCCGGCATTCTGATCGACCTGACCGTCCCACTGCTCCTCTGCTTCCGGCGCACCCGTCCCATCGGGTTCGTCTTCGCCGCCACCTTTCACGTCCTGAACGAACTCTTCCTGCGTATCGGCATCTTCTCGTACCTGATGGTCGGCGCCATCGCCATTTTCCTCCCGCCCGACTGGCCGCGCCGCCTCTATCCGCGGCACGTGGCGCGCCCATCGCTCGGTTCGCTCGCTCTCCCGGTTGCCAGATCTCGATGGGCGCCGGTTCTGCTTGCTGCCCTGCATGTGTATGTGCTTGCGCAGCTCCTCATCCCGCTGCGGCACTGGCTGTATCCGGGGCCCGTGAGCTGGACGGAGGAGGGGCACCGCTTCTCCTGGCACATGAAACTCCGGCAGAAGGAATCGGTTCTGACCATCCACGCCAGCGATCCCGCGAGTGGCCGCACCTGGACGATCGATCCGGCGACGGATCTGCGGCCACGGCAACAGCGGAAATTGGAAACGTTCCCCGACATCCTGCTGCAGTACGTCCACCATCATCGGGATCGGCTCCGCGGCCAGGGTATAGCCAACCCGGTGATAACCGTCGATTGGCTCTGCTCCCTCAATGGGAGACCGTATCAGCGTGTCATCGACCCCACCGCCAATCTCGCCGAGGTCGAGCGCTCATGGTGGCGTCCAGCGCGCTGGATCCTCCCGCTGCAGAGTGAACCGAGCAGCAAGCTCTCAACGATCAGCGGTCAGCCGACAGACATCTCCCGAAGCTCGGAGAGGGAGTAGAGATTCGCGGTCGCCCATCACCTTGCCGAGCCGTCCTCGCCCCCCCTGCCTACGGTGCAGCCGGCTTGCTGTCGAACTGCCCCGGCGCTCCGATGTCGAACCCGTAGGCGTGTGCCAGGGCCATAACGGGATGGACCGCCGATGTTCCAGCCCCCTGGCGGATATGGAGTGCGGCCAAGCGGCAGTCGCTGCACGCCAGTGCGCCGGTTTCCCCGGCTGGCGCGCGCATCCCGTCGAACGCCTTGCGCCCCCAGCGCAAGGATTCGTGGAAATGATCCACGCTCATGCTCCAGGTGCCGTCGTGGCCGGAGCACTCCTGGACGGCTTCGACATCGTCGGCAACAAGGCGGAGAAGATCGCGGCCGCGGATACCGATGTTCTGGACCCGGATGTGACACGGCACGTGATAGCGGACCCTTCCGAACCGGCGCCGAAAGTCGCGCTTCAACCGCCCCTCCCGCGCGAAGCGATAGAGGTAGTCATTGAGATCGTACGTGTTCGCCGCCACCCGCGCCGCGGACTCGGTGGCCACGAGCTGCGGGAACTCCTCGCGAATCATCAAGCTGCAGCTCGGTGACGGGACGACGACGGCGTAGCCCCGCTCCACCCAGGGGAGAAGCGCATCGACGTTCTTGCGGATGCGCTTAGAGGCCGCGTCGAGGTCGCCTTCGTCGAGGAACGGCATGCCGCAACAGACCTGCCCCTCCGGCCAGACCACCTCGATGCCATTGTGCTCGAGCACATAGACTGCCGCCTTCCCGCAATCGGGATCGTTGTAGTCGACGACGCAGCTCGAGAACAGCGCGACCTTGGGCGGGGTCACCGCCTCCACCCCTTCTCGGGGTGGTTGCAGCGGTTCGACCTGTGGCTGGTGCCGGCGCCACCAGCGCGGGAACGTCTCGCCATAGTAGGTCGGCATTACCTTCTCGGGATGGATCTGCGCCACCGGTGCCATGACCCGGCGGACAAGCGGATTGCGCAGCGACCAGTTGGCGAGCGCCGGCGTCAGGCTGGCGACCTTGCCGATCAACGCCGTATCGCGCATCAGTCGCGTCTTGAGCGATACCCCGCCGCGGCGGCGCACGCGCTGCGCCTTCCAGCGCAGCAGCAGGCGCGGAAAGTCGATGGCGAACTCGTGCGGCGGCGTGTACGGGCAGTTTGGGTAACAGAGCTTGCACTGGAAGCAGAGGTCCACCACACGATCGACTTCAGCGTCGCCGACGTCCCGGGCATGGGCGGTGAGTTCGGGTAGTTCGTCGCCGAACGTGACCCCCACCTCGCCCTGCGCCTCTTCGTGGTGTAGCGGCGGTGCCGCAGCGGCTTCTTCCCGTCGCCGGGCCGCCGACTCGACAATCTCGGGATGGGTGCGAAGATAGTCCTGGCGAAGCTTCTCCGTCTTGCCATCGATCATCTCGAACAGAGCCGGGAAGCTGCCGCAGAATTTGAAGCACAGCCGGCAGCTGTGACAGACATCGAAGATGCGGGTGATCTCCTGTCGCAGGTCCTGCGGGTCCCAGAACCGGGGATCGCCAACCTTCAAACCAATTGCTTCAGTCATGACCCTAGAGCAACGCTACAGGTTTGCCGCCTCATGCCGGTAGCCCCATCCTTCTCGACACTGCCACGATCGTAACGGCTTGCGATCGATGGTCAAGTAACTGAGGAGCGATTTTCGATCACAACACCCATCAAGAGCTGTGGCAATCGCATGAAAAACCATGGCGACGCTCTGACAGGGCGAGATTGGCGCCAGTATTTTTTTGTCGCGGCTCATCTCACTGTCCGTTTCTTGACGCAGTCATACTGATTATATCCCCTGTAAGATTGCAGCGAGGACAGTGGCATATGGCTTGCTCAATCGCCTCCGTCGCCACGACGGAGGGACCAAATGGTAAGAGGAAGAATCCTGACCCCGCAGATCGAGGCCCGCAGCCTGATGGCCGAGGAGCTGTTGATGCTGGCTGTCCTTGAACAGGCATTCGCTGATCTGGACAGTGGTTGCCCGGCGGTCCGTGCGGATGCAGAGGCGTACTTCCTGGCCTACGATGCGGATTCGAGTCCCTTCAGTCTGGACTCCGTCTGCGCCCAGTTTCATCTCTCGCCGAGTGCCATCCGCGGCGAGGTTCGAAAGCGGATGCGACGGCGCGAGGCAGCGAAGCAGAAGTCGCTGGCCCACGCGGCCTAGACCCCAGCGAACGCTCGGCCCCGAGCGTGGTCCGCTCCCCAATCCTCCCCCGTGAACGGGGGAGGACGCTGATGCGGCATTCGGTCATGGGTCCGGATCGAGCCCCAATCGCTCGCGGCACACACGCTTCAGCTCCGTGCGAAGCTCCTCGACCGTGCCGCTGTTGTCGATGACGACATCGGCGTGGCGACAGCGAGTATCGTCGCTGATCTGCTTGTCGATGCGAGCTTGAATCGCCTGTGGGCCCAGACCACGCTGCGCGCGGACGCGAGCAAAGACGGCATCGCGGCTGGCTCGGACCACCCACACCTCATCGACGAGCGGCCGCCAGTTGGCCTCGATCAGCACCGCCGCCTCGACGACGATCGGGCTGCGCACCCCAGCCGCACGCGTGGAGGCGATCCGATCGCGAATCGCCCGGGAAATCAGCGGGTGAACGATCTGGTTGAGCCGCGCCAGCTGAACCGCATCCGCAAAGACAATTGTTCCAAGGCGCTTGCGGTCAATCTGGCCATCGGGAGCAACCACATCGTCGCCGAAGGCATCGACGATTTGCTGCCAGCCCACGCTACCGGGCCGATAGCACTCGTGACCGACCTGGTCGGCATCGATCACGTACGCCCCGAACTCCGCGAGTATCTTCGCGGCCGTGCTCTTTCCAGAACCAATGCCACCGGTGAGGCCGACCGTTTTCACCGCCGCACCCACACACACCACGACGTCGGTCAGGATCGACGTTCGGAGGGTGGACTCGAAGATGCCGCAGGTGCGGTCAGACGCCCGCGCCAGCGAGCCATTTGACACTCGCCGCGGTCAGCCGACTGCTCGCAGCCCGCCAGAATCGGCCTTCACCCGCTCCGGTTTGGCCGACAGACCCGCTGCGCCTCGCTGCTTCTGGACCCCGCGGACACGCCAGTGCTCAAGTCCCCGGCGCAGGTACTCCGGATTGATCCCCAGCGTTTCGCAGATGTTCTCAAAGGAGAAGAACCACACCCGGTTGCCCGAGGTGATCCACTCGTTGGCCTCGTCGAACAGCTGCCGCCCGTGCGTATCCTTGGCGAAGGCGTACTTTTGGTAGCAGTCCAGAGCATCTTCCAAGACCGCCAGCATCAGCCGCTTCTCGCCCCGCACCGCGGTGCCACCGCGAAACGCCGCATAAAACTGCGCCGGCAGCAAAGCGTCTGGCTCGAAAAGCCCGAACGAGCGATCAGTCATAGGTCTCTTTACTCCCCGCGACGACAGTAGCACGCGCATCCTAGCGCCGCTGGGCTTATGATCCAAATGAAAAGCGCTTGCCGCGCGCTTCACCGAGCCTTATCACCTGGCCAAAGACTCAAAACGGCGGCAAAAAAACACGCCTGCCGCGGGTGCGATAAACAACCCGGAGGCGGCGCCTCACCGCTATTTCTTGGCGCCGAGGACCTGCTCCTTGAAGCTCTTGGCGACCGTAAACCGCACTTTCTTCCGCGCCGGGATCTTGACCGGTTCACCCGTCTGCGGGTTTCGCCCCATGCGCGCCTTGCTCTGCACCTTCTTGAACGTACCGAGCCCAGGGAGCTTAACGGGGTCCCCCTTCTTCACTGAACCGACGATAGTGCCGACGAGGCCTTCCATCAGAGCCTCCGCTTGCTTCTTCGTCACACCGCCGACGTTCGCCAACCGCTCAACCAACTGAGACTTCGTCATGTCTCTCCTCCCCAAGCAAGAAATGTGATTCCAAAAGCCGATCTGAAAAATTGCGTATACTTGCACCGACTCGCCTTTGCCTGTCAAGGGGAATCTGGGCCTCGGTGAAAAATTTCCTGCGGCCGGGTTTCAATAATGCGCCGGCCGGATGACGACGTGACGAAAAGGCTCGCGTCCCACGCTCTGCGACTGGAGTCCGTACGCGTCGGCAAGCTGATGCTGGAGCCGTCGGACTGCCGGTTGCTGGGGCGCAAGTTCCACTGGCTGCCGACGAGCAATCACGGCAACTACCGCCTCTTCGGCTTCGCGTAGCGCCTCCTCCTGCTCTGGCGCTATCCGGTTCAGGTCGAAAAGCTCTCGGAGCACGTCCTCGATCTTCGCGGCGCTGTTCGATGCCACCGCGTGCACAGGAACCTCCTTGGTGAGAACCTCCCGGAGCCGTTTCGGGTGTTTCTTCGCCACCGCCCGCAGGGTCAGCATCACGTCGGCCTCATCCAGGCGTTCGACCACGATTGCCGGCACCCCTAGCTGCCGGATCACACGTTCGAGACGGTCTCGGCTGAGCGCGTACGGGAAGATCCTGAGCGTCGACAGAGGGGGCACCTCGGGACGCGGTCCCGCCGACCCGGCTTTCTCGACCTCGATGCCACCGTCTTCCCGCCGCACGCGGATTTCAGGCTCCACTGCAAACCGGCGAAGAAGAGCGTCGACCACGCTCGCCACGTCGTGATGCACGGCAAAACGTTCGCGCTCGCGGATTTCGATCACGACGTCGAACGTTGGCGGCGCCTTCCGTTCGAGCACCGTCTTCTGGGTGCGACGTCGCCTGGCCTCCTCGTCTCCCAAGGTCACCGCCTGGATGCCCCCCACGAGGTCAGCCAGCGTCGGGTTGGCGACGAGGTTCTCCAGAGTGTTTCCGTGGGCGGTCGCAATCAACTGCACACCGCGTTCGGCGATGGTTCGCGCCGCCAGTGCCTCCGCTTCGGTCCCAATCTCGTCGATGACGACGACCTCGGGCATGTGATTCTCGACCGCCTCAATCATCACCGCGTGCTGGAGTTCCGGCGCCGGCACCTGCATGCGGCGGGCCCGGCCAATGCCGGGGTGGGGGATGTCACCGTCGCCCGCGATCTCGTTGGACGTATCAACGATCATGACCCGCTTGTCGAAGTCGTCCGCCAGGACGCGTGCGGCTTCGCGCAGGAGCGTGGTCTTGCCAACCCCGGGCCGTCCGACCAACAGGACGCTCTTCCCCGACTCGATGACATCACGAACCACATCGACGGTTCCGTACACCGCTCGCCCGACCCGGCACGTCAGGCCAACGATCTCGCCGAGACGGTTGCGCAGGGCGGAAATTCGGTGCAGCGTTCGCTCGATCCCAGCGCGGTTGTCCCGGGTGAAGGTGCCCACCCGAGCGGCAACGTAATCGAGATCCTCCCGGATCACCGGCGCGTGATCGAGCACCTCGACCTTGTCCGGAAAGCGCGCCTCTGGTTCCCGACCCAGATCGCAGACGACCTCAAGGAGCGTCTCCAGCCGTTCATGACGGAGAAGCGGCTCCTGCAGGCGCGGCGGGAGCACGGACAGCAGCTCATCCAGATTGTCGGTGATCTCGATGCGCTTTTCGGAGGTCTCGGCCGCAGTCGAGCGCACGCTCGCAAACTACCGCAACACAGCGGAGAAAGCGACCCCGGATGGCGGGCGCCATCCGGGGTCACGGCCTCGATGGTTTCACCAGCTGGGAGAAGAGACTCGACTCGCGCTTGAAAAAACCGTCGGTGTGAAACGACTCGCTCAGGTTCAGCCATACGTAGTCCAAGTGGTGACACACCTCGTGCAGAAGGGTGCGCAGAAACGTCTTGAACGCCACCACCTGCCCGCGCTTTGCCGTCATCATCCACACATCGATCCGGTCGTGCCGCCCCTGGCCACCAGGAACATACAAGCCATGCAGCTCACCGCGCTGGTTCGAGGGCCGGACATCGCGCACGGCTACGCGCAGGTTGGGGACCCCCAGAGCCGCGCACAGCTCATCGCAGATGGCCTGCGCCAGTCGCTCGGTTCGCAGGCGATCAACGGTTACCAGCGAGTCCTGCAGCAGACCAACCGCCCGCAGGGCCCGGGGCGTGATCCGCACCGGGATCGATCCCACCGCATTGCTGCGGTCGTACTGGACCTGCTGCGATCGGTTCAGACGATGACGGAAGGCTGGCATGGCTGACGGTTACGCCGCAGGCTACTACTACGGGCGCCGGTATTGGAAGTACTGACGGGGACAGCGTTTGCAAGTCGTGGCGGATCGATAGAACGGCTCGCGAACTGCCTTCACAGAGCTACCGGCCCGCTTTCCGCAATCGGCAATCCGCAATCCGAATTCAGCAGCCCCTTGCGCGTGTCAGCCGCCTGCGCGAGAAGGCGTGCTGGGGCTGGGCCCTTTGTCCGAATGGCGGGAGCGAGGATCAAGACGGCGCGAGGGGCACGGGCGTGCGAGGCCCTGCTCCTGCGCGACGTCGAAACGCTCCTCCAGGCAGCAATCGACGATCCGAAGCTGTTGGGACGTCCCGTTCGCGTGGTCGTGCCGTCTCGCAGTCTGCGCGAACATCTCGGCGCGCTCTTTGTTCGGCACTTCGGCCGACCCCTCGCCGGGGTGGCCCTGCACACTCTGCACGGCCTTGCCGCCGAAGCGGTCGACCGAGCCGGCCGTGTCACTCCCCGCGGCCAGCAACTGTTCCCAATCCTGGTGCGGCAGCAGGCGCGGCGAGAGCCGACGCTGCAACGGGAGTTGGAGGATCTCGCGGACGGGTATGCCGCCGTAATCGGCAGCGTCGCCGACCTGCTCGACGCGGGTTTCGATCCGCCGCACGCGGCGGCCCTCGAAGAAGTGCTCGATCAGGAATCCGATCCTCGCGCCCAGATTGTGCGGGTTCGGGCGCTGCTGCGGGTGGCAGCAGGGGTGGCCGGAGCGATGGACCAGACCGGCGGCGGCCGCGCTTCCACTCTGTGGCAGTTGGCCCGGGACCAATTGGAACGTGATCCGGATCGCCACCTGCCGGCGCGAGCCGTGCTGATCCACGGTTTTGCCGACGCAACCGGGGTCGCCACCGATTTCATCGAGGCATTGCTCCGATACCGCGACGGATGGATCTATCTCGACCGGCCGGCCGATCCGGCGGCACCGGATGAGGCCGAAGCGGGCGCCGACTTCACGCGGCGTTTCCGGGAACGTCTCACGGGAGCGGCTCGGGTCGAGCCGTTCACAGACGCCTCCGCTCCGCCAAGGCTCGCACTTCTCCAGGCGCCAGGCGCGCATGCCGAGGTGCGGGCGGTCGCCCGGCGCATCCGTCTGCTGCTCGACGAGGGCGTACGCCCCGAAACAATCGGTGTGGTCGCCCGCGAGCTCGCCCCGTACGTGATCCCACTGCGTCTTCACTTCCGGCGCCTGGCCATCCCGTTCTCCGGCGTCGGGGCAACCGGCCCAGCAACAGCCATCGGGCGGCGGGTCGGAGCGGTCCTCGACCTGCTCCGGCTGCGGCTCGAGGCACCGGCCGAGCGTTGGCTCGACGCCCTTGTTGGCTCGAGCCTGAGCCAAGGCATCCCGCGGCGGACGCTGCGATCCGATGTGCGCCTCGCCCTGCACACGCTGGGCGCAGCCCGCATCGGCGACGTCGCCCGTCTCGACGCCGATAGCGTCCTCACTGGCGACGGAGACTATCCGCTTCCCATCCGTCAGGGGCTCTGGGGGGCAACGGCAGATGACGCCAACGAGGACGTACCGCGCGCCGTCCGGCGTAAGCTATCGGGTTCGGTTCTTCGCCAAGCCACCGATACCGCGCGTGCGTTGCGGGCCGGTTGGGAGCGCTGGCCGTCGCAAGCTCCCGCCCAACGACATTTCGAAGAGCTCTGGCGGCTGCTGCGCGAACGCCTCGGCTGGAACGAGGAGATGGCTGGTGCCGATGACGTGCTCACCGCGCTCCAGGACCTGGAAGGCGAGGTGCCCGGAGACTTTGGCCTTTCGTACGAGGACTTCGTCCTCCTGCTGACACACGCGCTGTCCCGGGTGGGCCACCCGCCCATCGGCGGCCATGGCGGCGGCGTACAGGTTCTCGACGTCACCGAAGCTCGGGCCCGGACTTTCGATCATCTGTTCGTGCTCGGGATGAACCGTGACGTCTTCCCCCGAATTGTCCTGGATGATCCCCTGTGGCCCGATCCACTGCGCCAGGCCATGCGCACAGTGCTGCCGGACATTCCGATCAAGGGAACGGGCTTCGACGAAGAGCGCTACCTCTTCGCCCAGATGCTCTCCGCCGGCGTCAACGTGACCCTCTCCTGGCAAATCGTTGATGACGACGGGAAAGCCAGATCACCTTCGCCTCTGGTTGAACGTCTGCGCCTGGCACGTCCCGATATTGGATGCGAAACGGCGCCTTCTGTCTTTGCGCGACCTTCCACGGACGACATCCCCTCTCGCCCCCCTTTCTCAGAGGGGCGGGACCTTTCTCGCCGCGTCCCCGCCTCTCCTCCGAGCACCCTGAGTAGCCCGCCCTCTGGGGCGTATCGAAGGGCGCCTCCCCGCGTCGCTCCCGTGCGTCCCGCACACGAGCACGCGGTGTTGGCAGGACTGTACGGAACCCGCGATGATTTTGCCCGGCTCCTGCCGATAGCGATTCGGGAAACACAGCGACTGTTACCAGCGACGCCCCCAGCACCAGCTCCGGAGCCGGTCGCGATGGGCCGTTTGGCAGTCCTGTCCGAACTCGACCCCGACCCGCGCACTGCTTGCGGGCGGGCCCGCCACCGCATCCTGGGCCCGTATCATGGCTTCATCGGACCGGCGCTTGACGCAGCCGATCCGCGCCGCGCATCACTCTTCATCACCACGATCGAACGCGGCGCGCGATGCCCGTGGCAAGTATTCGTTGAACGCCTGCTTCGCGTTGAACCGGCCCCCGACGTGCTGGACACTCTTCCGCACGCCGACCCACTTCTCCTCGGCAGCGCCGTGCACCGTGTGCTCGAGCGCATCGCGGGCGAGCATGTGCCCGACCCCGCGCCCGATCTCGCCGAAGTACGGCACCGCCAACCGACTGCCGTTCCCTGGCCGGATGATCTCCGGCTCACCCAGGCGCTCCGCGAAGAAGCCGAGCGACTGCTCCACGAGGAGGGTCTCGGGCTATCCGGTCTGACCGAGGTGCTCGTGCGGATGGCACAACCGTATCTGCAGATGGCGCGGCAGCACGACTGGCCCGATGGCGGCTCGCTCCCGCAGGTCGTCGGTGCCGAGACGACCGGCATCGTCTTCGTCGCGGACGGTGAGGGTCGCACGCGCAGCATCCGGTTCAAGGCTGACCGCGTCGACGCCACCGAACACGGACTGCGCCTGACAGACTACAAGACCGGAAAGCCCGTATCGGAAGGCATCAACGAGGTGACACGCAGCCGAAACCTGTTTCACCAGGTGACGACCGGCGAGCGGCTGCAGGCCGTTGCCTACGCTCTTGGCGCTGGCGGGGCGAGTGACGACGGCCGCTATCTTTTTCTGAAGCCCGACATCCCTGAGGTCTCGCGCCAGGTTACCGTACGCTCCAGTGACGCCCCGTTGGCCGAACGGTTCCACAGGGCGGTCCGCACGGTCCTCGCGGCGTGGGATGCGGGCTCCTTCTTCCCCCGTTTCGCAGAGCCGAATGGACGCAAGCCATTCGAGGGCTGCGCCTACTGCGCCGTGGCGGAAGCTTGTCTGCGCAACGACGCCACCTACCGGACCCGGTTGCTCCGTTGGCTCGACGACAACCAGACCACCTGTGGCCATGATGACCGCCCGACCTCCGCCCAGCAGCGCGCGCTGCTTGGTCTGTGGAGGCTGCGGGAATCCACGCGAAGGTGGGAGCCCGAGGAATGAGCGGCGGAGCGGCGGAGAGCGATCTCCGGCGGCGGGATGCGGATGCCCGGCGTCGGGCGCAGACGGTCTTCGACCGGCCGCTCGTGCTCGAAGCGGGCGCCGGGACGGGGAAGACGAGCACGCTGGTGGCGCGAACCGTCGCCTGGTGCATGGGCCCGGGCTGGGCCCGGGCAGACGCCGCGCTGCGCGGCGACACGAGACCGTCGGCGGCCCACGCCGACCGCGTCGATACGGTTGCCGGCCGCGTGCTGCAGGGCGTCGTTGCGATTACGTTCACCGAGTTCGCCGCCGCGGAGATGGGAACGCGGATGGGCGAGGCGTTTGCGATCATCGAACAAGGGAAGGTGCCCGAGGGGCTGGTCGCCGGCGTCTTGCCGCCATCGGCTGCCGAGCAGCGCACACGCGCCCGTGCCCTGCTCGGCAATCTCGACCGCCTCGTGGTCCGCACCATTCACGCGTTCTGCCGGCGTCTCCTGGCGGTTCACCCGCTCGAAGCCGGCCTCCATCCGCACTTCCAGGTCGATGCGGAAGGCCGGCTGCAAGCGGAGATCATCCGCGACGTTCTCGATTCGGAACTGCACCGATCACTCATCGCACCCGACAGCCCGTGGCTCCCCCTGCTGGCGGATCAACGCCTGGCCCCCGACGAAATCGAAGCCGCGCTGGCGGCGCTCATCGACGCCGCGGTCCCCCCGGCGGCGCTGGCCGCCGACCCGTTCGACGCGGAGCGACTGCATCATCTTCGCCGCGATCTCCACGAGCAGCTCGATCGTTTTCGCCAGGCGGCAGGGCCGCTTCGAGCGGCGGGACAACGGGCGCGGCTGACCGCGGAAACACTCTCATTGGTCGACCAGACGATCGGGCGGCTCAACGGCCACCCACTGGAAACCGGCGAACATCTGCAGGCCCTGTGCGACTGGTTCCGGCAGACCTGGTCTGACCGGGAACTCGATCGGCTCGCCGACTGGGAGAAAGGTCGGTTCACCGGGACAGAGGCCGAATGTCTGGGCGATGCGGGCGAGTCCGTGACGCGCCGGGTGGCTCCGCTCCGCCGTCTCATCCGTCATCTCGTGAGCCTCGATCCCAGTCGCCTCGATCTCGCGCGACGAGCCTTGCACCCGCTGCTCGACGAGGCCTATCGCGCCATGCGCGCCCGCGGAGCGGAAACGTATTCGGCCCTGCTACGCGACGCGCGCGACATGCTGCGCCGTCATCCCGACGTTGCAGCCCGGGTACGCCGCCGCATCGATCAACTCCTCGTCGACGAGTTCCAGGACACGGATCCCGTCCAGTGTGATCTCATCCGCTGTCTGGCGCTCGAGGGGCCAGCCGATGAGCGCCCTGGTCTGTTCCTCGTCGGTGACCCGAAGCAATCGATCTACGGCTGGCGGAGTGCTGATCTCCGCGCCTACGACGACTTCCTCTCCGAGGTGATCGGGCACGGCGGCGAGCGCCATCTCCTGATCATCAACTACCGCTCGACGCCGATGATCATCGAGGAAGTGGCGCGTGTGATCGCGCCGGTGATGTGCGCGGAGCCTGGCTTGCAGCCCCCCTTCGAGCCGCTCTTGGCCAACAAGGGGGGCACAGCAGCCACGGCGGTCGCCGGACCCTCCCACGCGCCGATCGAGTACTGGGTTCCATGGGGATGGGACGCAGACACAGGGAAGCCCCAGCCGAAGCTCAACCGTACCGACGTGGCAGAACTGGAGGCGCTCGCGCTCGCGCGGGACATTCGCCGAATGCACGAGGAGCAGGGAATCGAGTGGCGGGAAGTCGGGGTGCTGTTCCGCAGCACCTCGGACCTCGACCTGTATCTCTCCGCGCTGCGGGGCTCTGCGATTCCGTACGTCGTCGAGCGCGACCAGAATTACTACCAACGCCGGGAGATCATCGAAGCCGCTGCCCTGCTCCGCGCAGTCCTCGACCCCTGCGATCAGCTGGCGCTGTTGACTCTGTTGCGCTCGTGCATGGTCGGGGTACCCGATGCGGCGCTCATTCCGTTGTGGAGTCGCCGCTTCCCTCAGCTCGTGATCGATCTGTACGGTGGCTCGTCAACGGCGCTGGAGACACTTCGCGCCGTCATCGCTGACGTGGCCGCCAGTTTGCCCGGCGACATCCCGGGCATCGACCGGGTGCGAGGCTGGGACCAGAACCTGCTCGCGACAATGCACAGCATTGGGGCGCTCCGCGAATCTTACGATTGTGACCCAGCAGATGTTTTCGTCGAACGCCTGCGTACGCTCTTTCTCACGGAAGCGACCGAAGGCGCGCGTTACCTCGGCGAATACCGTACCGCCAATCTCGATCGCTTCTTCCGCCACCTGCTCGACGCGTTCGCCGATACCGGCAGCGATGTACGGGCCGTCCTCCGAGGCTTGCGCACGGGGATCGCCGGAGGGCGCGAGGCGGAGGAGGGGCGTCCGAAGGAGGCGGCCGCAAATGCGGTGCAAGTGATGACGATTCACAAGGCCAAAGGACTCGACTTCCGCCTCCTGTACGTCATGCAGCTCGACAAAGGGCCGGGGCGCTCGGACAGCCGCCGCACCGAGGCGTTCGATGCCGCCGGCCGCATCGAGTACCGGCTCATCGGGTCACCCAGCCTGCGGTTCGATCGGGTCGAATCCCAGCGCGCCGCCGTAGAGGCTGCTGAACAGGTGCGGACGCTGTACGTCGCGATGACGCGGGCCAAGGAACGCCTGGTTCTCGCGGGACGGTGGCCCGCAGCAACCGCACCAATATCGCCAGGCCGAGCGCGATGCCAAATGGACCTGCTCCAGTCTCGCACGCTCGCCCCGCCCGATCTCGGCACACTCATGGAGGAAACGGCCGCGAAGGGGTCGTCATGCTTCGCCGACCGTCAGGGGGCTCGCTGGGTCTTTCCCGTCCTCGATGCTCGGCGCGAAGCCTCAATCGAAAGCCTCGCGACGGAAAGCCGGGTCTTCGATGCCGACGCTGTCGCCGCCGCCGCGGAGAGCCTGCATGCGCTTCGCGAACGAGCCGCGGCCCGCGACGCCCGCGCATTCACGGGCGCCGCATCTGAAGAGGCGCATGAGGCCATGCGGGAACTGATCGCCGGGCGCTACGATGGCACGGCGGCCGCTGGTCACCAGCCGCTCGCCGCAGCCGACCGCGGAAACGGCGGCCGCGATCGACGGATCGCACAAGCCAGCGGCACCGCCGTCCACCGAGCGCTTGAAATCTGGGACTTCACCGTAGACCCGACTGTCGAGCTCGAGGTGCAATGCCAGCGCCTGCGCCCGGTCCTGCAGGCATTGGTCGGGACGGACGAGCTCGACGACGCCATGCGGCGGGCGGCATCGCTGCTACGCCGTTTCATCGACGGGCCGCTCTTCGCGAGACTGCTCACCATTGCCGAGCACGTGGTCGCGCGCGAGCTGCCCGTCCTGCTCCCGCCGCCAGATGGAGACATAGGCCCGGTCGGTTTCGTCGCGGGCGCGGTCGATCTGCTCTATCGTGACCCGGCCAGCGGCGCCCTGGTGGTCGCCGACTACAAGACGGATGCCGTTGAGCGACCGGCCGAGCTGGCGGATCGAGCCAAAGCGTACGCCGCCCAGGGTGCGCAGTACGTACGCGCAGTCTGCGAAGGGTTGCGGCTGTCGGAGAAGCCTCGGTTTGAACTGTGGTTTCTGAACGCGGGACGGATCGAAGTGGTGGAGTAAACCGCTCCGCGGCCGCTACCCACCCACCTTCACCGCCTCGATTCGTCGCGCCGCTTCCTTCGGCGCGTATGGTGAGTCGTAGAACCCGACCCGAAACCAGGTGAACGGCGTTCCCGCCAGGTCCTCCCGCGAGGTTTCAACGATGACCTTCCGGAGCGCCAGCGGCTCCTCGGGTGGCAGGGCCGGTTCGGGCCGCGGGCGATCGTCGCACAACCAGCGCTGGGGACCGAGATCCAACGGAAACACGAGTTTCTCGAGCGGTAGCTCATACGCCGGCTGGCCACCGGGGGCGATCCACTCACTGCCACTGCGGCGTACAAACCAGACCTTTGCCATCGGGGTCATCCCCACATATCACTGATCACGTACCACCTATCGGAACCAACGCCTCTCACGGCTCATCTCGTCAGTGGGTCGTCACGGCGCCACCAGCGGGGCTGGTACCGATCATCTGGCTCACAACGTCGTAGGCGGGCGCAAGGACCTGCTCGACCGTTTCGGTCAGGAGATGCTCGAGATCAGCCAGATCATCAACGGACAATGACGACATGTCTTGATGCATCCCGTGCAGCGCCCAGATCGCGGTCCGCAGGCGGCTGCGCACGTCTTCCAGTAAGCGGAGCACGTCCTGCGGATCGGTCGGGGCATCGTCCTGCTTGTCTGCCATGTTGTCCTCCTCGGCCGGCTGGCCAGCCCTCAACGACGTTGTCACGCCGTCATCGCCAGTGCAAGCGGTCACGCCCCGTTTGGAGTTCCGCCGCTCGACCCGAATTCAGTCGCCGAACGTTTCCTCGTGAATCCGCCAGACGTCCGGGAACGCTGGCGCCGGCCGCTCTGCAGCTAACGTCCACCCGCCCGCTTCGGGGTCGGGGTTGCGTCGGGGGCCGCGTTCTTTCCCGGGGCAAGGGCTGAAGCGGCGCGATTCTTCGCCTGGTCGAGCAGCGCCTGACGAACGCGGTCAACCAGTCGTTGTTCGCGCTGGATTCGACGCTCGATGTCCCGGAATCGCTCCAGCGGCATATTGTGAGGCGCAAGCGCCGCTTCAATGGCGAGGTCGTGATCGGCCTGCATGGCGGAGTAGACCTCGATGTACACCTCCACCTCGGCCTCCGAAACCTCGGGCTGCTCCGGCTCATCGGACTCCTGCGCCTGAGGGGGGAGGGCAATGAGCAGCGCCCCCACCACGATTGCACCCACACCGATACCAAGAGCAAATTTCATGGTTCGACTCATTATCCCCAGCGGCACGCTTCTTCCAGACTGAACCCATCCTTAGCCCCGAAGCGACCGGTGTCAAGGAAGGGGGGCACGAGCTTTATTGCTTCCAGCATCTGGTCTAGGATTGCCGGTCGATGCCTCAGCGACCAGTCAACACACCACCGGCCCCGCTGACCTATGAGGCCACGGGGGTGGACACGCGTGGCGCGGAGGAGAGCGTTCGGACGCTGGCGAAATGGATCGAGGAGACGTTCACTTTCAATTCCGCCCGGCCGCTCCTGCCTCTCGGCTACTTCGCCAATGTCTTACGCTTGTCCGCAGACCTGGGGCTGGCGATTTCCACCGACGGCGTCGGGACGAAACTCCTCGTGGCGCAGGAACTCGGGAAGTACGACACCGTCGGCATCGACTGTGTCGCCATGAACGCGAACGACATCCTCTGCGTCGGCGCCCGCCCGGTGTCCATGGTCGATTACGTCGCCGTCGAGCGCGCGGAGCCGGCTTTCCTCGGACAGATTGCCAAGGGCCTTCGTGACGGCGCGTTGGCCGCAGCGATCAACATTCCGGGCGGCGAGATCGCGCAGGTGCGCGAGATGCTGCACGGCAGCGCGGACGGACACGCCTTCGACCTCGTCGGCACGTGCGTCGGGACGGTTCACCCCGACCGGCTGATCGTCGGCCAAGACGTACGGCCTGGCGATGCCGTGGTCGGCATCGCCAGCACAGGCCTGCACAGCAACGGGTTCACTCTCGCGCGGCGTGTGCTGCTCGAACGCGCGAAGCTCCGCCTCGGCGAACACATCTCCGAGCTGAATCGGACCTTGGGCGAAGAGCTGCTCGAACCGACCCGCATCTATGTCCGTCCCGTGCTGCAAATGATGGACGAAGGGTTGCGCTTGAAGGCCCTCGTTCACATCACTGGCGACGGCTTTCTGAATCTACCCCGCGTGGTCGCACCCGTCGGGTTCGTCATCGACCAGTTGTTGGCGCCGCCGCCCATTTTCGGGCTCATCCAGACGCACGGGCAGGTCGACGACGTGGAGATGTTCCGCGTCTACAACATGGGAGCGGGCTTCTGCGTCGTCGTCGACCCGCAGGACGCCGCCCGCGTGCAAGCGATCGCCGAGCAGCATGGCCACCGCGCCGCTGTGATTGGCTACGCCGTCGACGACCCCCGCCGCCGTGTCTGGATTCCGCAGCACGGCCTCGTCGGCGAAGGCAAGGAGTTCGCCGTCGCGCCCGACGCCAGAGTGCCGACCGCCTAGCCTGCATTTCTCACCGGGTTTCGTAGCGAGACCGCGCAGACGCTGGCAGATCAAGGCCGCACGGACTGAGGGCGACGAAGGCATAGTTGACACTATGTCGAGGAGGCCGGAGGGAGTACGGCCTTGAGATGCCAGCGTATCCGCGGTCGCAGCAGGAAGCTGGTGAGAAATGCAGGCTAGTCCCGGGTCAGTGCACACCGTTGTCAGTCCCGCGCAAAGAGAGGTGGCGACGTTCGCGGCGTTCGCCATGGATTCTGTTGAGGCACGGTCTCAACATTCGCGGTACAGCTTGGGACGCCGGCGGACTGGGTCCAAGAGCGTGAGGTCGTTTGCTTCCATCTGGTAGCCCTTGGGATGTGGGGGGCGGGGCTCGATTCCCAACGCTTCGATGACCCGCGCATGCTGGTAGTAGCCTGCATAGACGTGCAAGATGAGGATTGGGGGGAAGGCGTGCTCCGTCGACGCGAGCTCGTTCATCACCTCCGACCTGTCCTGCTTGGAGAGCTCCGCGAAAACTCGCGAACTCCGTCTGGCAGCAAGGTCGTTGAGGGCTGCCAGCCCGTCCCCGATCATCGACCTGAGCTCGGGCATGTTCTCCAAGGCTTCGTCGACGTAGCGGGCAAGGCCGAGCGCCCCTGCCCCGGGAAGGCGCCCGTCGTCGCGGGGCGGGATGATCTCGTCAAGCACGCCGGCCAGCGTGCGCACCTCGTCCGGGGAGAAGCCGCGATTCCTCGTCTCGTCGCTCATGTCAGATGGTCTCTCCGCAGCGGTCAGTCGAACAGGTTGGCGAGGTTCTTCTTCATCGTGTCCGCAATATAGAGGGCGAGGGCCTGGATGGTGTTGGTGGGATTCACGGCCGCCGCCGTCACGAAGATGCTGCCATCGATGATGAAGAGGTTGCGAACATCGTGACAGCGCCCCCACTCGTTGACCACCGAGCGCTGCGGGTCCGTGCCCATTCGAGCCGTCCCCATCAGATGCCATCCGGCAAACGGTAAGGGGGCCTCCGCAATGGTCTCCTTCGCGCCCGCTGCCTCCAACACCTCCGTCGCTCTGGCCACGCCGTGCTCGAGCATCCTGGTGCTGTTCTCACTCAGGCGATAGCTGATCTTCGGCGCCGGGATGCCGTCGGAGTCCACCAGAGACGGATCGAGGGTCACGCAGTTGCCGCTTTCCGGCAGGTCCTCGCAGATCGCGACCACGCCCGCGGTCCGGTCGAAAAGCTCGCCGTAGGCCCGGTGATGGCCCGCCCCCCATGGCAGGCGTCCCATCTGCATGCCGCGCAGCGCGATGGACACCGGCCCGAACCCCCTCACGACTTCGAACGAATACCCACGCACGAAGCCGCGAGCACCATCGGTCTCGTAGAACTCCTGGCTCATGATGCAGCACCCGGTGGGCCCTTTGTACCCTTCGAGCGGCTCGTCGAAGATGCCGGTTACCATGGCGTAGGGATGGAACATCAGGTTCTTCCCCACCAAGCCGCTGCGATTCGCCAGCCCATCGGGAAAGAGCTTGGAGCGAGAGTTCAGCAGGAGTCTGGGCGTGCCGATGCCGTTGCACGCCAAAACCACGACATGCGCCTTCTGCCTGCGCTCCGCACCATCCGCATCGTAGTAGATCACTCCGTCGACCATGCCGTTTTCGGCGAGGGTGACCTCGCGCACGCGGCAGCGTGCCTTGAGCGTCACCCCTTGCCGGAGCGCGGCGGGCCAGTACGTGATGTCGGTGCTGGCTTTCGCGCCCTGCGCGCATCCAGCCAGACACGTACCGGCATTGATGCAGGGCGCGCGGCCTTCGTGCTCCTGCGTCGTGATCGCGCTATCGGACGGCCACCAGTGCCACCCGAGTCGGTTGAAACCCTTTGCCAGGGTCTCGCCCAACTTGCCGAACGCAACCGGGGGAAGCGGCACCTCCTTCGGCGGATACGCGGGGTCGCCGGCCAGCCCCGACACCCCCATCATGTGAGCGTTGACGCGGTAGTACGGCTCGAGGCGCCGATAGTCGATGGGCCAGTCGTCGGCGACACCGTCGAGCGTTCTGGCTCTGAAGTCCGATGGGTGAAAGCATGGGAAGTGGGCGGCATACAGGATGGTGCTGCCGCCGACGGCGTTGAACATCGAGGTTTGGATCGGTGACGCGCCATCATTGACCGGGTAGTCCTCGCGCCGTCCGCGGGTGTTGGGGCTGATACTGAAATCGCCGAGCTGGCGAACCTCCCAGTCATTCCGCACGCCCGGATACTTGGCGGGATCCATCCAGTCGCCCTGCTCGAGGCAGAGGATGTTCATGCGCGTGTCCGCCAGCCGCCACGCAAAGGCGGCACCGGCCGCTCCGGAACCCACGATCAGGACATCGACAGGCTCTTCCGACATCGCACACTCCCGTGTGAAGCAGTCTTAGCGCGTGTCGCGGCCCTCACGGATGATTGGCGAGGGCAATGACTTCCGAAGGAGCGATATCGCGTGTCTCGACGAACGCGGTACCGCTCGAGTGCCTTTGCACCGGGACCTTCGGCCCCAGAGCGTGTGGACCGCCGTAGGTCGCGGGGTCAGAGCTGGCGGCTTGCTGCGTGTTGAGCACGACGGTCAGCGGCCGGTCGGTGCCGCTTGGGTTTCGGTTGAGATTGGCGTCGACGATGACATCGGCCCCCCGCGCCGCTGTGCCATGCCCGTTGACGACGCAGAGCATTTCTTCGTCGTCCAGAATGCGTGACCAAGCGATGATTTCGCCGGGACCCCAGTAGCCGGAGTGCCAATCGGCCGGCGAAGGAAAGTACCGCTCTCGCCGCGGCAGCGAAAAATCCCACAACCCCGCCGGGCGTTTTGCGCTGAGCATGCTGGATGCAAAAGACATGACGAATTCTCCGGTGCCTAATGACCGTCAATGCGGCGATTCTTAGCGAATCAGAATAGACTGTGGCCCTGACCTTGTTTCGGCGTCCCGGCTGTCAACATCGGCTGAGGAATGAGCAGCGGCAGCAGAACAGCGGTGAAGGGGTTGTCCGCCATCCGGCGGCAGAAGGCAAGCGCCAATCTCACAACGCCGATCTGACTGCGCCGAAGGAGCCCTCTAGCCTGCAGCGCCGAACCCCACGTAAATCGGCGACGACCACGCACGGTCTTCGTTCGGGGCGAGGCAGTCGTCTTCGTACGGGGTGCGGTAATCGCCGTAGCAGGGGTTCACGCCAATGCACGCGCCGGCCTCGTCGGACTGGCAGCGCAGTCCGCCGGCATTGACGGCGAGGGTCGGTTCCTGCACGGCGCGCGCATAGTAGATGGCCTCGCGACCGCCGGCAACGAAGCCGGGGTCTTCGAACTCGACGACACAGCCCTCAGGCTCGCCCGGACACTCGAAGCGGCGCCACGGATCTTGGATCAAGGACCGCACAGGTTCTCCGGGGCGCTGTTGTGGTTTGATGCGGACGATCTCGATGCGCGTGATCAGCCGCCGCCCGTCGCTCGGGTTGTAACATTCGCTGCGACAAAGACGCGCCAGCCGTTCGGGTGACAACGCGTTCACCGAATGCGCCGGGCATCCCAGCAGTTGCTGCAGGGCACCGACGGCGCGGACCCGGAAGACCGGGTTGCGCTCGATGGCCGTCTCCGATCCCATCGGCAACGGCCCATCGGGACCATTGAGAAGGTCGAACCACAGCAAGATGCGGTCACCGCTGGTGGCATAGACCTCGCGCCGCTTGAGCGCTGCCCAGATGGCGTCACGATCGCGTCCGGCGGCATGGACGGCCACGAGGCCACCGGTCATGAAGAAGGAGGCCTGCCGTTCGGTCTCGACGATCTGGAAGTCCTGCAGCGCGGTGGTCGCCGGGTCGAACGGAACGGACTCGGGCCCGGCCGCCACCGCGGGGGCCGCAAGCCGTTCGCGCCATTCGGGGTCGCGTGCGCCGGCGGCGTCGGTCATCAGCCGCCGGCCAAACTCTTTGTAGCCGGCCCCTGGCCGCGCGGCGTGAGTATCGCTCGAGGCGACAAACCCAAAGCGGAAGCGGCGTGGATGGGCGGGGTCGTCAAAGTTCGTGATCGCCAGCGCGTACTGGGCCGAGTTTGCAGGACGATAACTGAACGCGGGATTGAAACAGTCGCGACACTGGCCACAGTCTTTCCAGTCCTCGACGGTCGCGCCAGGCACGGTCAGGTGTCCGGCAACCCCCGCGTCGATATAGTTCTGGCGCGCGGCCGTCACACGACGCTCGCACGCTTCGGCTGGCACGCCGCTGCAGCGGGCCCGGATGAGCTCACCGGCCTGCCAGCAGCAAGGCAGATAGTCTGTGGTCGGTGGCGGGCACGTCGGTCGCCCATCACCGTCGCGAACCACGGCCTGCCAATCTCGGTATTCCTCGGAATTGCCATGACCGGAATAGACCTCGAACAGCACTTGCTTCTCCGGGTCGTATTGCGGGCTGGCCAGCTGCCGATCGGACGTCGAGTTCGCGGGAGTGTAGAGGCCCCACGTCGTCCCGTGCGGAATGACGATCGTGTCGAACCCCCACTGCGACAGCTTCTCGTGGAGCTCCGCTGGCGTCTGTGCCGTCTCGTGGCACTCGCTCGGGAGCTCGCGAGTGTCGATGTTCGAAGGACAGAGCGGCGCCTCACGCAGCTCGGCCTGGTGGACGCTGAAGTCGAGGGATCGCTGCCGGCCGGGATCGGATAGCGGGAGCCGTATCCGGTCCCAAAACGCAGCCGACGCTTGCAAGGCAGCCACCGATCCGGGGCTGAACGCGCTGATCGGCCGCAGCGGCAGCCGGTCCTCCGACGCATCGCGGAAGATGACGTTCTCGTGGCCGTAATGATCATCGGGCGTCCGGCCGACCTGGGTCCACTCCCAACCAACGAAGGCGACCACATCCGGATTGCGCGGATCACCCGTCACCGCGTTGCATTGCCGGATCGACTCCTTGGTTTCACGCCAGTGTTGCGGCGAGATCGACTCGGCGTGATCGGTGATGGCCCAGAAGTCGAGGTCGGCGCAGAAGCGCGCAAAATCACAGGCGTCAGCCGGCGGATGCGCTCCTTCTCCTTGCAGCATCGGCAGGCTGCGGAGAAAGGCATCGGTCGAGAAGGTTGTGTGCACATGCAGATCACCAAACAGGATCTGCTTGCCGGCTGCGTCCGCCGCCGACTCGTCCATAACCAGCGCCTCCGCCGCTTCGGCCTGGCGCGCGGTCCGGGCCGCGACAACCCCCGCCGGCACCGGCGCCTGTGTCACCGCCCCGGCGCCTTCGTGTCGACCCCGGCATCCCAGGCTGGCGATCGCCACGGAAACGAGCACGATGCCAAGCCGGCCGGTCGACGTCTGTGTCCCCTGTCCTCTCCCGTACATGACTCGGCCGACTTTCGCTCCGGACCCCCGAAGGAACTTACGCCACACCGCACCGTCAGCGCAAAAGGCTCCCCAGGAAAATCATCGCGGCGGGTCGCCCGAAAGTTTGGGCTGCGCGCAAGGAGGGCGCTGGAGAATCGGGCTGATTGGGGTCCTCAGGGCGCCGCCACGATCTTGAATACCGTGCCGCGGACTTGATCGCAGATGTAGAGCTCACCGCGGGCGTCCTCGCCGAAGCCGGCGACGCCGCCGAAGGAACCACCGCCCTCAGGGGCGAGATCGGCGGTCCAGTCGCGCTCGCTCGTGGCCCGGCCGCCGGCGTAAACGAAGCTGCGAATGAAGTTGGTGCAGTAGTCGGCGTAGAAGTACGTACCGCGCAACTCGGGAAGCGTGCAGCCGCGGTAGACGAAGCCGCCGGTCACGGAGCAGCCCTGGCCGTGATCGTACTCCAGCACTGGCATGGTAAACCCCGTCGGCGGCAGTGGACAATCCGGAAGCAGCGGCGCCGGCTCGAAACAGTGACTGCCCTCGAAGATATCCCAGCCGTAGTTCTCACCGCCGGCACTGGATGCCGGCTGGATATCGATCTCCTCGAAATCACCTTGGCCGACATCGGCGATGTAGAGTTCACCAGTGGCGCGATCGAAGCTGAAGCGCCACGGGTTGCGCAGCCCCTTGGCCCAGATCAGGCCAAGCGGATCGCCGGCCTGGGCGTTGGGGTTGCTCGGCG